>Ga0214921_10004178_pt1 | contig 21490 bp, 20 predicted proteins | sample LL1505_MetaG_FD_177992 | JGI IMG/M metagenome (GOLD analysis project Ga0214921, IMG submission 177992) | Freshwater microbial communities from Lake Lanier, Atlanta, Georgia, United States - LL-1505 | ecosystem: Environmental > Aquatic > Freshwater > Lake | place: USA: Georgia | collected... | reverse complement strand
GAATCCAAGAAATCTATTTTAGATTCATTAGATCAAAGTATTTTACCTGATGATATAAAACAACATATTAAAGAAAAAGAAAAAGATTTAGAAGTTAATTTACAAAATATGGTAAATGGTAAAACAAAAGAATATTTAGATCATCTTATTAAAATTCCATTTGGTAAATATGTTGAAGAAAACATTTTTAAATTTGTACCAGAATTAATTAAATTTATTAATAATAAATATAGTCAAACAATTAAAAATGAACAAGAGTTAATTAATTATCTTAAAAATAATAATACTGAATATAATTTGTTTTATAATAAATATTGTGAATACAGAAAAGAATATTTAAAATATATTGATACTGTTTTTGATAAAGCGATTTATGGACAGAATGATACTAAAAAACATTTAAAATCAATTATTGCACAATGGTTGTCAAATGGTATAAGTAATAATATTGGAACAGTATTCGGGTTAGAAGGACCACCGGGAATTGGTAAAACAACTATAATTAAGAAAGCATTTTCAGAATGTTTGGTAGATTTTATTAATTATGATTTTGAAAAACGTGAAATTACTCGAAATGAAACATTAAATTATAGACCATTTAGTTTTATATCATTAGGTGGAAGTACAAATGGATCAACATTAGTTGGTCATAATATAACATATCATGGTTCAACATATGGAGATATAGTAAAGTCACTAATTCAGGCAAAATGCATGAATCCTATTATTTATTTTGATGAATTAGATAAAATATCAAAAACAGAGAATGGTCATGAAATTGCGAGTGTATTAACACATATTACAGATCCAACACAAAATGAACATTTTATTGATAGATATTTTAGTGAAGTGAAGATTGATTTATCAAAGTGTATATTAGTATTTTCATATAATGATGGAACACAAATTGATAGAATTTTAAATGATCGTATTCAAACGATTAAAGTTAAATCAATCCCAGTAAAAGATAAAATTCATATTGTTAAAGAATATATTTTACCAAAATTATTAGAAAGTATTGGTTATTCTAATATGGATTTAATAAATGATAAAGATATTCAAGAATTAATTGAATCATATACATATGAGACAGGTGTACGAAAATTAAAAGAAAAATTGCAAGAAATTATACGAAAACAATATTTAATATCATTAGAAAATTCAACAAGTATTATTGCACCATTAACTCATAAAGATATTAATGATATGTTATATGATCATCCTAAAATGAATCTTAAAAAAATTAATTCAAAACCTTTAGTTGGTGTAATGAATGGAATGTATGCAACTACAAATGGTTTAGGAGATATTATGCATATTCAAGTTAAAAAAATATATAGTAAAGATGTTCTAAGTCTTCAAACAACAGGTAGTTTAGAAAAAGTAATATCAGAAAGCATGGTAGTAGCAAAAACAGTTGCATGGAATTTATTAACAGATATTGAACAAGAAAATGTGATTACTGAATATGAAAAAACAAAGTCAGGAATTCATATTCATTGTCCTGATGGATCAACAACTAAAGATGGACCAAGTGCAGGAGGTGCGATTACATTAGCATTATATTCTTTATTTACAAATAAACCGATTCCACCAAATATCGCAATGACAGGTGAAATTGATTTAGATGGAAATATAACTCAAATTGGTGGCTTAGATGCTAAATTAAGTGGTGCAAAACGTGCAGGAGTAACAAAAGTATTTGTTCCAAAAGAAAATGAACGTGATATTAGTATTATTAAATTAAAATATCCCGAATTATTCAAACGTAATTTTAAAGTTATTTATGTTAAGAATATTCAAGAAGTTATAAAAGAAGTTTTTTAAATTATAATTTATATATAATAATATATATATAAAAATGACTGATTTATTTTATAATTTATTTGATAAAAATATAAGTGTAAATTATTCAACAAATTTTATAGGAACTATAAAAAAATTACATATTACAGAAAATATTAAAACAATTATATTTAATCCATTAAATTTTCAAGAAAATGTAATTGATATAAATGATTATACTTATGAAGAATATACTTTATATAATTTTAGTAGAAATAAAATTATTTATATTTTAGATAAAGATGTATTACATTGTATTAAAATTGATAATGATTTAAAAATAAATTTTCCAACATATCTTTTAAGATCAAATGAAATATATATATTTACATGTTATTATGTAATTTATGATTATGATAGTATTTTTAGAAAAATACCAGAATTAAATATAGAATATATAACTCAGGATAATAAATCAATAGTGCCAATTTATGAAACAATCGTAGATATAATATTAACAAATATTAATTATAATACAGATGAAATATTTATTAAAAATTTATTAAATAAATTAAGATTATTTAAATATTATGAGTTAGATTCAAATGATCTTATAGAAAATGCATTTATTAATGATTATGGGTTTCGATTAACAAATATAATTAATATATGCATTGCATTAGATATTAATATTAATGAAATATTTAATAATGAAATACTTAAAATAGAATATGTCGAACCAATATCTCCTGAATTAAATAATAATATTAATTTTAATTTTATAACTCAAATAATTAATAATGGTAATAAATTAAATTTAATAAATGATTTAATAAAATTAGAAAAAATATCAGTACTTAATAACTCTTATCCATTATCATTTGTTAAGAATTATTCATGTATATTAATTGATAAATTTGATATTGATAGTATTAATAATATATATTTTTTTACATCTCGTAGATTAATATCATTATATAATATAATATTATATATAAATAAAATAGATGGATTAACTAATGTATTAGATATTTTTATTGATCAATCATCAGAAAGAATTATTCAAAATATTATTTTTGAAATAGATGAAGAACTAATAAATCAAGATATTTTAGATAATATTTTACAGTCAATACAATCTTATTATAAATATAGTTTTTTATATGGAACTCAATTTAATATTAAAAAGAAATATGCAAAAACATTAATTAAAAAAATAAAAAAATATAATAATAATACATTAGATCATATTAAATTTACTACTGATGATAAAGAAGTAAAAGAATTACTTGAACATTATAAAAATAATAAAATAATTAAAGAATCTGATAGTAATTTATTAAATAATTTAATACCACCTCGTTCAAGACTTGGAGAGATTTATAATACAATTTCATGTGGATCAATAATCAAAATTGATATCGATAAAAATATGAAAGAATTAATATTTAAAACTCAGAATTATATTAAAAATTATATTTTTAAAGATGATACTAATCCACCAATTGATACATATTTATATCATTTCGATACTAATTATTATATATATTTATTAGATGATAATATATTATATGCAATAAAACTAAATGACGGAGATACTATCTTTTCACTTGATAAAATACGTTCAAAAACAATTTATTTATTTATTTACTATTTTGGTTCATTTATTGATATTAATCAAGTAAATATTGCAACTGATTATTTTGATGCAAGTGTAGATAATATTCGAAATTATAATGATTATCCACAATTAATATTACATGGAAATAATAAATATAATGAACTAGTAGATATACAATATAAATATATAACAAAATTAATAAATCAATTTACTAATTATTATGATAAAGTAGAAAATATTAAAACTATATTAAATAAAGTTAATTTAATAAGATATATTGAAAATCAAATTGATAAAAATTATATAAATAATTACGGTGAATATTTAACAAATATTTTTAATTTATGTTTGGCATTTAAAATTAATGTTAATGATATTTTATTTAATGAATTATCGAAAGTTAATACATATAACTTTGCAAATAATTTTTTACTTGTAGATAAAAGTATTAATGCATATAATTCATTATATATGACATCATGTTTAATATCTGCTGAATCATGGAATTTATTAAATAGATTATGTGTAGATAATAATATAGGATTATCAGCAAAAGTTAATTTTCGATCTATGATGTATAAATTTATAAATAAATTTAATATTAATGACTTTGCATTTGTATTTGATTCAGAAGAAGAAGAATATATAAAGATATTTGTATTGATTTATTATAGACGTTTTAGTCAGTTAATGTTTGAAAAAGATATAATTTTAAAAGATTTAATTCTTAAAATATCATATGAAGATGAATTAGATAATATAAAAAAATTAATTTTATTTTTTCATCAATTATCAGCAGATCATGGTTTATTATTTTCAAATTATACTCAATACAATGAATATAAATTAAATATAACTTATCAATTTGATGAAAAACTGATAATTAATGAAAATTTTGAAAATGTATTAGATATAATAGCAAATTATAATACAAATACAATTATAGTTAAACAACCACATAAATTATATAATACTAAAGTGTATATTACAAAAAAATATGCAACAGAATTATTATATAAATTATCAAAATTTAATAATGGTTTAGAATACATGACATTTATGATTGAAGATAACCATAAGGAAATTAGGGAATTAATTTATAAATATAATAATAATAGTTATGATAATATAACTTTTATAATAGATGATGATAATTAAAATAATTAATTTTTATATATAATAATATATATAAAATGGCAAATGTTTTTGATAAATTAATTCCTTACCAATATATATATGATGAAGCATTAGATGGATTACAAGGACCAGATAAACCAATTTTTTTATCAATAGGAACAATAAATAAAATAGAATTAACAAAAAATATAAAAGAACTAACATTTAAAGCAGTAAATTTTGTAATAGATGATAATGATGCAAATATATCACCATATAATACTAAATTTTATAATAATCGAAATAAATATATTTATGTATTAGATAGTAATATATTACATTGTATTCAACTTGAAAATGACATAACAGTAAAATTTCCTATTAAAAATTTACGATCAAATCATATATTTATATTTTCATATTATTATTCATCATATCATTATTATAAAAACGAATTAAATGATTATACCAATCCTCCAAAAATATTAGTTAATTATATAACAAATAATAATGATACAGAAAACGTTAAAATGGAATTATATGCAGAATTAATAAATAATTATAGTTCAAATATTAATAAAGATTGCGAAATTGAAGATATATTAAATAATATAAATTTGATATTATATTATGATATAAATTTAGATAATGGTAATTTAAATAGAAATAGTGTTATAAATAATTATGGAACAATATTATCAAATATATTTAATTTGTGTATATCATTTAATATTAAAATAAATGAAACTTTATTTAATGAATTTAATAAAGTAAAATTACTAGATATAAATGATTTATTGTATAATATGTATTTAAATAATGATAATTCAAATTATTTATTATTAACAAGTTTTATACTTAAAGAAAATGGTTTTAAATTAATATTAAAATTAACAACCCTAAAAATTATTTATTATTCATTTATAACTAATATTGATGGAACTTATACAATAGAAGATTTATATAATTTTTATGATAATCGTAATTTATATAATTTTTGGTTACATGATATTATTTTAGATATTAATACAGATATAAATAAAATATATAAAAATTTACCAAATACTGGTAATATTTTTAATGTAATACAAAGTTCATTATTAAATGGTTATAATATAAAATTTAAAATTAATAAAAATATAATAAACTCTACAGTTATTGATAAAATATTACAAGATTTAGTATATATAAATTTTTATAATTGGAATTCAAATGGTTATAACTTAATTAATTATTCGGGATGTTTAAGTGGATTAGAATTTATTATAGAAAAAGAACATTCTGATATATTAATAAAAAAAATAAAAAAATATAATAATAATAGTTTAGAACATATAAAAATATATACAAAAGATAATAAAATAATAGAAAATATTCCAGATAAAATTATTATAAAAAATAATAATTTGATTGATAACTTGTATTCAAAAATAAATTATGAATTATTGAATTATTTTCAAATATTTTTAACAGTTGGTTCAATAATTCAATTAAAATTAGAAAAAAATATTAATGAAATATCATTTGAAGTAAAAAATCTTGAATTAGATAATTCTAATCAGTATATATATATTTATGATAATAATACTTTACATATAGTACAATTAAAAAATGGAAAAATTACATTTGATATAAATAGATTATCATCAAAAAATATAATTATTTTTACTTATTATTCTTTATTTAGAGATAATAATTTGGATATTAAAACACCATATATAAATATATTATTTATTAAAAAAACAATAGATGATAATTATAATATTACTATAAAAGAAATTGATCAAGAATATAAATATTTAGGAAAAATAATAAATCGTAATGTATTTTTATATTGTAATAAACATAAAATTAAAGATTTATTAAATAAATTAGATAACATTATATATTATGATTTTAATGAATTAGGAGAATTAATAATTAATGAAAATATTACAAATTATAATGAACGATTTATGGGTATTTATAATTTATGTTCATCATTTGATATACATATAAATGATTATTTAATGAATATTTTAATGAATAATTTAGAAGATTTCTCACAATTATTAGTGATATCTGGTAAATTAACTACATATGGTCTTGAATTATATAATAAATTAAATAATATATGGATACGAATTAATCCTTATTTTGATAATGTTAGAATAGATATTAATAATATTAATATTGAAAAACTATTAAGTATATTTACATTTAATGGAACTATGACATTATTTATTAATAATATTGAAAAATTAAATAATTTTATGGTATTAATAAATACTCTTATTTCAGAACAATTAAAAACAACAATAGAAATAACAGATGAATTAATTAATAGTGACAATATTGATAATATATTAAATATTTTATCTACAAATAATGTAATTACATTTCCTTTTCTTAATTATACTACCAGATTTAGTAATTGTGATTTACGTGGTAAAACTTTTTATATTAAAAAGAAAAATGCCGAGCAATTATTAGAAAAAATAAAAATACATAATAAGGGACATTTACGAAATATTACATTTAAAGTAGAAGATAATGATAAATATATAAAGAAATTAATTAAAGAATTAAATAATGACACGTTTAAAAATATTGAATTTTTGGATGATTAAAAAATATTTTTATAATTTAATTTTTTTAATATATATATAAATATATATTACAATGGGAAGAAAAGTTAACTACATAGATTTATTTGATAAGTTAAAACCATCGACTGATTTACATTATTTGTCAATTGGAACTATTATTAAATTAGAAATAAATAAACATGCATCCGTATTAGAGTTTAAAGCAGAAAATTATATCACTCCGAATATTGATTCAAATAATCCAGATACATTTGCACGTAATAACTATGTTTATGTTTTAGAAAAACATCGTTTACATGTATTAACATTAAGTGTTGGTAATACTGTAACATTACCAGTTACTAACTTAAAATCACGTGATGTTATAATATTTGCATATTATTATGAAACTCAAACTGAAACTACTCCAAAATTAACATTAACAATCAAGAATGCATCAAATGGTTATTCTAATGTAGAAACAGAAGATAAATGGACCTTAATTAATCGTTTTGTTGATAAAACAGATGAAATGCATCATTTATGCAAATGGTTAAATCATGTTAATACTATTTTATATTATGATTTGAGTGAAACATCTATAAATGTAATTGTAACATCAATAACTAATTACGGTGAACGCCTTAGTTCATTATTAAATGTATGTTTAGGTTTTGAATTAGATATTGATTCAAGTTTATTAATTACAGAATTTAAGAAATCTGATGATGTTACTTTAATTGAAAATGTTGAAGATGAAACTGATAATAATTCTAATTTTTTATATTTAACACAAGAACGATTAACATCTGATGCTGTAAAAGTTATTAATAAAATAACTCCAGCAAAAATAAGATTTGAATCTGCATTTTATAGTATTTCTGGTAAATATCATACAAGTGATATAACATTATTTGATAGAATTTTACATGATACAGACACTCAATTAATGTTATTCCATAATTTTACATTAATTATTAAGAATAGTGATGGTTTGCAGAATGCATTAGATATTTTAAGATCAAGTGATGAATCATTTATAACTAAATTAAGTTATGAAATTCATGTATCTGCAATGGGTGGTATTGTACTTGATCAAATATTAAGTATAATTAAAACCGATAATATGAATTATCTATATGGAACTACATTCCGATTATATAAATGGAACCGTGAATTAATTAAGAAATTAGCCGAATACAATAATGGTAATTTACATCATATGAAGATAGATACTGGTTATGATGTTGATCTACTAAAGACTATTAAGAAACACAATGATGGTAATCTAAAGAACGTATATTTTGTTAATTCTGAAAATGATGACAATATTATGGTTTTAGATCATTAATAAAAAATTGATATTTTTTCGATAATATTATATTTAAATAACTTAAATATAATACTTATAATAGTAAAAGATGGATGATGATATTGATATTGATTCTGATTCTGATATTACAGATTCAGATGATGATACATCTGAATTAGAAGAAGAAATTGGTGTAGCAGTTGATGGAGATATTGTTGATATGTTAAATATGCTTCAACCTTTTGGAAATATTAATAATATAATTCAAAATGTAATGCAATTTAATAATAATGATGAATTAATTAATGAAGAAGTTGATAGAATTATAAGAGGATGTGATACAAGTTTAGATCGTTATAATCAATTATCAATAGATGCTACAAATGAAGCATATTTACGGAATATTCATAATGATAATGATATTGAATTATTAATTAAATATACAATTAGAATGTTATTTGAATTTGGTTTAAGAAGTAGTTGGTCATATCAAAGTTGCTGTGATGCTATTATTTGTTATACATATACACAAAATATAGTTTTTAATAATAATATTGAAATAGTATTAAGAGAATTAAAGAATGAATTATTAAGAGTATTACGAAGAAATATGCGATTTAATATTATTTATAGAATTAATGATAATAGAATCAATAATAATAATATATTCCAAGATGTTAAATTAACATTAGATGATGATAAATTAAAAGATATTCCAGTTAAAAAATATGAATGTAAAGAGAATGAAACTGATACATGTGCAATTTGTCAAGATGATTTTACAAAAGAAGATTTGGTACGTGAATTAAAATGTAAACATATCTATCATAAAGATTGCATTGATCCATGGTTAACCAAACAAAGTCATAAATGTCCATGTTGTAGAGAATCTGCTGGTGAATATCATCCAGAAATTTAATTTTTTTATATATATTTTTATATAAATTATATATATATCAATATGTCATATGATTATAATAAATTATGTTTATTAAAAAATATTAATAAGAGTATTTTTAAAAATTTAAATTGCACATCGTCTGTTATACAAAAAGATTTTTTTAATGATACATATTCTAATTTTATTAGTACAATAGGTATTTATATTATTGTATTATTTATTGTAACTATTCCAGTAGTTCTTATTTATAATTGTTGTAATGCACAGCATAATAAAAAGAAACAAAATAATATTAATAAAAATAATAAAGATAATAATGAATCAGAAACAATAGAAAATACAGAAAATACTGAAAATGCGATTGACTCTGATAATACTGAAAATTCAGATAGTTTAGAAGATACCGAAATTACTGAATTATCAGAAGATATTTTTATAAGTAATAAGAATAAAACAAAACCAGAAATTATGAATCAAGAAATAGATAAAGATAAATTACTTAATATCGTTTTTGGTGTAATATCTAAAAATAATATATTAACTATTGAAAATATTAATAAATTAATAAAGAATATAAAAAATCATGATAATATGCGAGAACCATATAAAAATGCAGTAAGAGTATATAAAACATTTGATTCATCAATTAAAAACTCTGCAATTTATAAAAAAATATATAACAAATTACTTCAAGCAAAAATTAACAAAGATAAAATAGATAATATAATAATATTATTTATGACTATATCATTATCAAAATTATAAATATATTATATATTTTATATGAATATATAATATAAATGAATATACCAATTCAACGTAATGTTATTTTTGAAGATAATCCATTTAATGAAGAAAATGAAAAAAATAAAGAAAATTATGAATTATTAAATGAAATTTGTCCAGATTGTTATAAACGGGATGTAATTGTATTACTTGTATTTATATTTGCATTTATAATTATTATAAGTTTACGTGAATATAGAAAATAAAAAAAATATTTTTATTTAACTATTATATAGTAATAATGACTGATGTATTTAATGCTCTATGGTCTAATACACAACAAATAGTTAAACAATCTGCAGATGTTATTAGTAATAAGTTAACAACGACTGAAACTCAAAATAAAAATAATGTTGAATATGTTAATATTAATAATTCTGTACCAGTGTTAACAGAAAGTAAAAGAATATTAAATGATGAAAAAGTATGTAAAAATGAATGTAATAATAATATAAATTGCATTGGTTATGTACATAATAATAATTTAAATCAATGTTATACATTAGATAGTGTGCCGCAAACTTATAACAAAGAAAATGGTTCTACTGTATATATTAAAACTGTTGATAAAATCGAAAAATTCGAAACTGATAGTGATTTTGCCGATAGTATATCCAGTTGGAATAATGCATTTTTATTAGTTATTATTATATTATTATTAATTGTTTTATTTGGTAATAAAATATCTAAAAAATTAGAAAATCTCAGTACTATTAATTCTTTATCATCAGAATCTATTAAATTATAATAAATTATAATGATATATACATTATAATTTAAGTACTTTTATATTTAGTTCTAAAAAATACTTTAATAAATAAAATAAAATAACTAAAATACATCAATAATGCAAATAGATTATTAAATGATTCAGCAGTTGTATAATTTTCAGTATATTTATACCATAATGAACATAATAATACACCAATAACCATTTGTAAAATCTGGATTACTGTTATAACTTTACGAATTGGATATAATATATAATTATTTGCTGCCATTAATGCATAATAAAAATACATAATTGTATGAACAAATAAATTTATAATAGTAAAATATATAGCAGTATTCATAATAATATGAGATGTATGCCAACAATAAATACATGTAATAATATGATGATACCAATGAATAAATTCTAATTGACTTTTTCTAAAAACAATAAATAGTGTATCAATAAATTCAAAGAATTTTGAAAATCCAAATAATATAATAACATAACTAGCAACCAAATTATTATAAAATTTAACATTATATAATGGTGTATTATTAACAATTAATTGATCATAAAGATAAATACTTAAAATTACACAACCAATACCACTAAAAGTAGATAAAAATAAATTCCAATAATATAACAAATTATTTGATAATTCATTTTTATATCCTTTTTTATTTTTCATATAATACTGAATACCAAAAATAACAGGTAAATATGCCAAAACAATTAATGCATATAAATAATTATTAAAATATATACTATCGTGTATATTTTGATATATTGAATAATTATTACGTTCGAAAAGTGTTGATAACATTTATACTTAATTATTAAGTATAATTATTTTTTTAATTAAAAACTATTTAATAAATGATGATAGTTCTTCCGAAATTTTATAAGCATATTCTTCAAATGGATGATCATATTGATGAATTTCATTTGTTTCAGGAATAAATTTATGTTTATCAAAAGCATACCATTTATTAATAATATTATTATTAAGATTAACATTATGAGAATAATATTTATTTTTATATAACCAAGATTGAACATAAAAAGTATCAGGATTCAAAATAAAATTATCATTTAATTGGTAATCACAAACAGTAAAATTTTGTAAAGACCAGTCATTATTGTTTTTAAGAATCCATTTAATCCATTTAGCGCAATTATTACGTTGATTTATATGTATTAGTTCATGTATAATTGTTTTAAGATTTTTATAATTTGATCTTGATAAATATTTATTTGGAAAAAATATAGTATCACCTAATGTAAATGGTAAAGAAAACATACAATTATCATCTAAAATGGTTATATTAATTTTTTGAATAGGCATTAGAATATCAATATAAGTTTTACTTAAAAGATTTGATGCTAATTTAGTTAATGCTGTAAGTTTATGTTTATTTTCTTCTGATAAATTAGTTATAATTAAATCACATGGTTTTTTATTAAAATATCGTTGCGTATATTTATTTGGAATAAATTTAAGATAACTATGTAATTCGGATAATCCTATAGTATTATCAAATAAAATAATCATTTATTATTATAAATAATAATACATAAATTTATATTACTAATATTAGTAATATATAATAAAATGAATGATCCAAAAAAACAATTATTGGATCCATTTGGAACAATGATAACCTTAATAGAGTTAGCATTTCGTCCATTAGGAACAAAATTTGGTATAAATAATCATTGTGTAGAAATTCATCTTCCAACTATTACAAATAATAATAATAGTTTATTGAGTAATATATTAGACATTAACAATAATCAATCTTATCAACGATTTTGGAATGCAGATAGTCGTGAAAATATATCAAAAATTGGTTATACTATAATAAGAATTATAGAATGGTATGTAATGCCTACATATCAAATTATAAATAATAAAGATGGTAAAGAAACGAATAAAGAATTAAGTAAAAAAGAAATAAATGAATTATGGTTTTGTATAAAAAATTTAGTAAATTATTTATGCATAGGACTAAATAAATTGATAGAAACATATAATGAAGGAAATGTTATATGGACAATACAAAATTATTGTAATTTACTAAAAGACAGCATCGAAGGAAATTATACCCGAGAAAAAATACCAGCAATAATAATAGTAAATCTCGATGGATTTATTGATTATGGAAAAATAAAATCCCTATGGACATTACAATCAATAAAAGAAATTCATGATTTATATTACAAATGTTTTCAAATATATAATGAAGAAATAAACGAAGAAACTAAAAATATAGATACAGATAATATAATAGTTCCAAAAAATGATATATTATCAGCCAGTGAGAAAAATAAGAAAATAGAAAATTACATATCAGCAATTAAAATATTATTAGAATTAAAAGTTAATAATTTTAGAATATTATTAAATAAATCAACATCATTGTAAAAAATAAAATAAAACCATATGTATATAATCTATATGTTAATGGAATATTATTTTTATTATTCCAAATTTTATTAATATCTATTTTTTGTGGTTTAATTAATTTTGTATTATTTTTTTGAGAATAAACAATATTCCAGTCTTTTTTCCATTTATTATTAATAATTTGATAAAAATGTTGTTTTTGTTCATCATCATTATATTGTTTTAAATTATGTTTTATTTTTTTAACATTAATAACTTTAGAATAATAAACATATAAATTTTCATTATATGATATTTTAAATTTCCTTTCATTTAATACTTTTTCTTTATTTTTAGTAATAATAAATTGTATATCAATATCATGATCAAATGCATAATATATAAAACCTTTTTTAAGATCACATGGATTTAATGCATCATATCTTCTTGTTCCTTCAGGATATACAAGAATATTATTATATTTATTATTACGTGTATCAATCCATATTTTATCAAACATTTTTTTAATATTTTTACTATTTCTATTTATAAAATATATTGAATCAACTAAATAACCAACAATTGAAATTATAGGTAATGCTACTGCTACCATCATTCTTGCAATAAATAATGATGAAAATTCTGTAGTTAAATGATCAACAAAACAATCAGCCCATGATCTATGATTTGAAAAATAAATTAAATTAGTACTATGATATATTTTTTGTTTTGATATTCTATATATTGAGATATTCCATGCATTAAATAATGTTGTAATCCAATGTCTGATTCCTTCTTTTTTTGTTGATAAACATAGACTTGCGTATATTAATGAAAATAAAGGTTGGATACAAAAATGTAATAAATTAATTAAAAACATTTTTTAATATATTATATAATATATATTAAAAAATCATTGATAAACATGTTTTAGTAAAACCTCTTTTTTTAAGACTAATTAAAATAGAAAAAATAAGAATAATATTCCAAATTTTTTTATTATCAATATGTAATTGTTTAATAATAGTATTAATATAAATCATAAACATATATCTATTTAAAATTTTTTTACGTGGTGCATCTTCAATGTAAAATGCAAATGATCCTAATAAACTACCTAATTGTAGATCCATTAAAGAATTATTTTCATTAATATTTTGTAAATAACACCATACACCAGTAGTAATATAAGCATAAATTGATAAAAATAATGTACTTCTACAAACATTTTTTAAAAATAATTTAACATCAATCGATTGAGATGCAATAATTTGTAAAATTCCGACTTTTGAATATAAACTGCTTAACATTTGTAAATTATTTAAAAATGTATTATAATGATATTCAGAACATTTAATAGATGTATCATGTGTTACACATGATGATGAAAATATTGGTAAAACAACACTTTTAGGATCTTTAAAACCTGCTAATTTTAACATTAAATTTCTAAAACTATGAATTGATTTATTATTATCAAATGGCAAATTAGATACCAATGCCATTGATAAAAAACTTGATAATAATTGTGTAGATTCTATATTTTTAAAATTATTATTAAATGTATTACTACTATCTAATAATAATTTTATTGAATAATAAGATGCATTATTTATTTTATTATTAATAAAAGTTGATACATAAGATACCATACTATACAATCATGTATATGATTTTAAAATAGTTTTATTTTTTTATATTAAAAACTATAAAATAATATAATTGTTATAATTATATTATGATATTTATATTAGCATTTTTAGTATTATCATTTGCATCAGTAATTGGAGAAACAATATTATTATTTGATCTAAATGGTAATATATTAAACACTACATATTATTATGTAAAAATTATTAAAGCATTTTTTAATTATAAAATTTATAGAGTATCAAAAAATAAATTAGAAAAAGATAATAAAATAATATATTTATCAAATCATAGATCATGGGCAGATTTTTTTGTAGATTATCATGTAGGAAATAACAATACAGTTTTTATATCAAGAATGTTAGTAGGATTTGTAGTACCATTATTAAGTTTAACAGGAATATTAACTGGAAAAATTATATTTTTTCATAGAGAAGCAAAAAATATTGGGAAAGTTTTTGAATATATACATAAAAAATTCACAAAACATCCATGTAATGGATTATTAGTTTATCCAGAAGGTACACGTAGACTTGAAAATAAATCATGTGAACTTAAAAAAGGATTTATAAGATATTCATATGAAAAAAATATTCCAATACAAATTATATTAACTAAGAATAAAGAAAAAGTTATGAATGAAAAATTATTTACAGTTAATTCAAATATTAAATTATTTACATCATATAGTGAAAAGATTGAACCAAATAAAAAACAATTCAAGACATTAGAATCATATATAGAATATATACAGAAAAAATGGAATAAACAATGGGATCATTTATATAATACGAATGATGATAAATTACTAAAAGAAAATATGGGAGAAATTAAAAATGTTAAAGTACCTGAAGATATTAAACATAAATCAAAATATAATGATATGATAATGAATTTTTATAGAATACGTTTTTATAGCATGTTTTTAATTCCAATAATAATATATTTATTATTATAAGAAAAATAAAAACCTATAATTAAATATTATGGATATTAATTTTTCTATTGGTAGAATCGTTTTATTAACTTATATTATTATTGCAAGTAATTCATGTACTAATTTATTTTCAAAAGGTTTGCAACAAGCAATACAAGATAATAGAATGGTTCAACATTTAATTTTATTAATATTAATAATGTCATTAATAATAATATTTGGAAATCCATTAGGAACCAATATAACAAATAATGAACAATTAAATATTGTTATTATGACATTATTAGTATATGTATGGTTTATTATGACTACTAAATTAAGTTTAGCATGGAATGTTGGTATATTAATATTATTAGCAATATACTTTTTATTTGAAAGTAAACAAATTTCAGAAACAAGTGAAATAATGAGAGATACTAATTTATCAAAAGATAAAAAAGAAGAGTTATATAAATTATTTATGCATCATCAACAATATTTAATGCTTGCTATTTTTGGTGTTACATTAACAGGAACTTTCTTCTATAGTAATGAACAAAAAGAACAACATGGTGGTGGTTTTTCATATTATAGATATTTCTTTTATTAACAACGTTTGTAAGATAAAAAGTTAACAAAATCATCAATATTTCCAATATTATATTCTTGAATTGGATTACGAGATATTTTTTTATTTGAAATTGGTAATGTAGTTATATCTATTTCAAAATGTTCTTTTGGTAATTTATCTATTGGTTCATCTTTATTACACAGTGGTTGATTTTTTGGAACAATATAAATATCATATTTCATAGTAAGAATAACAATAATTCCTACAATTAATAAAATAATAATAAAATCAGTAGATAACATAATATAATTATAATTTATAAATTAAAATAATTTAAATATATGGTTTATTAATATTATTATATATTCAATATGCCACCTAAAAAATCATCAACTACTACTGATCAAAAAAAAACGACACGTACTTCTAAAAAAAAAGTAGAAGAACAAATTATAGAAAATCAAGAACAAGTTATTATTTCTACGATTGAAACTCCTTTACCAGAAGTCGAAATACCAATTAATGTTATTGAAAATAAAGAAAGTATAACAATTAAAGTTCAAGAAACGGATAAAAATAGAATTGATATTGAGAAATACGAAGAACTTGATAAAAATGAATTAGAAAAGTATAGTAATTTAGATTTGTTAAGTATTTTATTTGTAAGATTTAGAAAAGGAGGTAATCCATTATTACGCCAAGTATTAGAAATATATAAAACAACATTAGATCCATTACGCAAACCATCTTATAGAAAAAATAATAATAATCATGATCATTATAATGTAGAAAAAAAAGGAGAATATAATGAAATTAGACGAAAACCATCTAAATATGGAAAATATAGTAATATGAGAGATAGAACAAAATACGATAAAGAATTTAGAAAAACCAGAAAAGAATATAATAATAATATTGAGAATAGAACTATTACTACAGAAGATGCATTTAATAAGTTTATAAATGAGTAATTAAAATAATAATTATAAATATAATTATAATGGATGATTATTTGATTATTATATTTTGCATATTATTATGTATAACTATATATTTTATATATGAATATATAAAAACTGTTAATAGACAACAAACAATAATGTTACATAAACATAATAAAAATAAATTAAGAAAAGAAAAAAAATTACGTTTTGATAATAATGATAATAATGATTTACAATCATTAATGAATGTAAATTTAGATAAATATAAGAAAAAACCGAAAAATGATAATGAGAGTTTTCAATCATTTGAAGAAGAAAGTAATTTTACAGAGTTTTAAATTTTTATATAAATATATATTTATATAATGACGAAATCTAAAAATTGCGATAACTGTTCTGAATTATCTTCAATTAGTAATTCAGAGGATAATTCTTCAGATAATTCATCTTTAAGTAATTCATCAAAATCATCAGAAGGATTTTCTGAAAGTTCCATTGAAAAAATATATAAATCAGAAAGACATCCATTACCTGATCAAAATCACCATGTTCGTCCTTTACGACATATTAATTATCACAAACATAGACCAAAAGTATGTATTAAAAGAACAAATAGAAATATTAACAAAAGATGCGTAACTCCTCAAAAAATGTGGAAAGAAGAGAGTAGTAAACCCAAAAATAATTTATTAAAAGATCAATATAAATTAAATAAATTATTAGAAAAACGTAAAAATAAATTAATAGCAGTAAAAGATATGTTAATTATGTTTGAATTCTTAAAAAACAAAATAGAATCATCATATCCTTTATTTAATTTAACACATCATCAATTTAAACATCAAGATCCTGATAAAAGTAGAAAATGGGTTGAACAATTTGTTGAACGATTAATATGTGCTTTAACACAAAAAGATGTTTTTAAATCAATTGAATTAAAATATAGAAAATTAAAAATTTTAAATAATGTTAGAAAATATGTTTTAATTATTAGTTACAAAGATGATAAAGATAAAAATAAAAAATATAAATGTTATCTTGAATTAAGATGGGGTAAATATTCAAATACTAATTCTTTATTTTATCGTCAAGTATTATATGGATTAGTTAGTAATATTAATAAAATTATTACTGATTTAAAGACTGAAAGTATTAAACCATTCTTTGAATAATCATTTAAGAATAAGATGATATATAATAATAATTATGGAGAAACAATTAAGTCTTAATACTACTGACTATATTACCAATGTTGGTTTAAAACGTAAATTTAAAAATTATCTAAGTGAACATAATAAATATCAAGATATTAAACCAAATGTTTATCCTAAATTATTAGTAACATCATTATTAGTTTTATTAGAAGATTTGGTAAGTGATTGTTTAAAATTTATTAAGAAGAATGAAAACAATGGATTATATACTATTACATCGGTATATGTTAAAAATCTTGTCTTTGATATTGATACTGATAAATATAGTTTTTTACGTAAATATTTTAATAAATATAATAAACAAGTTAAATATGGCGAATTAGTATTTTTTAATATTAAGAAAGCATTTGATTTGTTAGAAGAAAAGTATGGTGCTAAATTAATGGTTGATCATGAAGCATATAATTTGATATGTTATTTATTTGTATCATTCCAGTATGATATTATTGATTTATCTGTACGATTTATACATTATAGTAAAAAATGTTTTATGAGTCAATTATCATTTTTAACGGCATTAGAATATTTAGTTAATGATGATTTAACTACAAGATTAAAATTAAAGTTGGATTCTTTGAATATTACAACGAATAATGATGATCATGATCATGATAACGAACATGATGATAAAGAGGATACTATTGATGAAAAAGAAGAAAATTAAAACTAATAACTAATAAGTAAATTTTGGTACATAGTATTCATAAACCTTTATCGGTATTCGTAATTACGCCTTTGTTAAATAAAAGCATAATCCTTGACCCGAAACTTTTGATAAAGTTCCTTTGGTATTCGTAATTACGCCTTTGTTAAACAAAAGCATAATCCGAAGAAAAATTGAATGAAATATGCTATTATATAAATAGTTATATAATAATATGTCCCCGATTACCCGAAATAAAAAGCGTAAATATGTTTCAGAGTTTGATGAGACTTATCATAGTCCGAGTAGTTTAAAGAATTATATTTTAGATGATCCAGTATTAGATTTTTTAAAAAAGAAATATGGAAATACAGCAAAAGACAATATGAGTTCTGTAGATTTTATATTAGAAGAAGGTAATAAATTTGAAACAGATATTATTTCAGAATTATACAATAAAAGTTCATTTCCAAGACAAATTTATAAAATATCAAATTATGATAAAGAAAATAAATTAGATCATTATGAAACAACTAAAAAATTAATTGAAGATAAAATATATGATGTTATTTTAAATGGATTATTAATTAATGATACAAATTGTACATATGGTTATCCAGATTTAATTGTTAAAGGATCATGGATTTTAAAAACAATTGAAACTAATTTAGAAATTAATATTATTCCATCCATTTATTATATTATTGATATTAAATCATCTACTATTAATTTAATTAATAATGAATATGGTAAAAAAGTAGGTAACAAAAAATTATATAAAATGTATAAAAGTCAAATATATATTTATATGAAAGCATTAGAACAAATTCAAAAAGTAAATATAAATTATGGTTTTATTTTGGGTAAATCTTATTCAAATACTAAAAATAATAAAATTAACAAAGAACATAATCCATTTAAAACATTAGGAGTAATTGATTTTAATAATGAAAATACAGATTATGATGAATTAATTACAAAATCAATTAATTGGAAAAATAATTTAAATAAAAATTGGCATTTATGGGATGAAACAATTCCATCTGTTAAAGAATTATATCCAAATATGAAAAATAAATATGATTATCCATATAAAAAAATTAAAAAAGATATTGCATTAAATTTAAAAGAAATTACACTTTTATGGAATTGTGGTTTAAAACATCGTAATCATGCATTTGATAATAATATTTTTTCATATGATCATCCTAAACTCAATTCTAAAGTAATGGATATTACTAAATCATCTGCGAAAATCATTGATAATATTATTGATGTTAATAGAAATAATAAAATTATTAGTATCCCTAAAGATAATAATATGTTAAATTGGCGCAAAGTTATTAAAAAAGAATTATATGTTGATTTTGAAACATATAATTATGATAACAAAAATATTCTATATATGATTGGTATTGGAGAATATACAGATAAATGGAATTTTAAATGTTTATACATTGGTGATGGTAAATGTAATAATGAATATATGTTATTAAATGAATTTATTAATTATATTAAATCATTTAGAAATTATCGATTAATTCATTGGAGTAATGCTGAACCATCGATTATAAATAAAAAAATCAAAGAATATAATATTACATTTAATGATTTTAAATGGTTTGATTTATTAAAAGTGTTTAAATACAAAAATTCACCAATTGTTATTAAAGATGCTTTTAATTTTAGTTTGAAAGAAATTACAAAAGCATTGAATAAAAATAAATTATTAAATTTAGAATGGTGTGACTTAGATGATGGTTTAACTTCATTACTTATTGCACGTGATATTTATACAGGAAAATTAAATTTTAATGAAAATATGAAACAAATTATCGATTATAATGAAATTGATTGTAAAGCAATGTTTGAATTATTACAACTAATTAGAAATAAAAAATAATTTTTTATACGTTTAAAAAACAAAAATTAAATAAATATATAAATTATAAAAATGGCAGAAACTATCGCTTGTGTAAGTGGTTACTTTGATCCAATTCATATTGGACATATAGAATATTTTAAGAAATCCAAACAAATAGCGGATAAATTGATGGTAATAGTAAATAATGATGAACAAGCGGTATTAAAGAAAGGTAAAGCCTTTATGCCAGTTGATGAAAGAATAAAAATTATAGAAGAACTAAAATGTGTAGATTATGTTTTTAAATCAGTCGATACTGATAGAACTGTGTGTAAAAGTTTATCCGTGGTTGCGCCTAAACCTACTTATTTTTGTAATGGTGGTGATCAAAATAATAATTCTATTCCTGAAACTGAAGTGTGTAGACAGTTAGGCATAGAATTAAGAGATGGCTTTGGTGACAAAATTCAATCAAGTTCTTGGTTAATTAAAAAACTTT
>Ga0214921_10004177_pt1 | contig 21491 bp, 13 predicted proteins | sample LL1505_MetaG_FD_177992 | JGI IMG/M metagenome (GOLD analysis project Ga0214921, IMG submission 177992) | Freshwater microbial communities from Lake Lanier, Atlanta, Georgia, United States - LL-1505 | ecosystem: Environmental > Aquatic > Freshwater > Lake | place: USA: Georgia | collected... | reverse complement strand
GTTCCAATGGCTGCTGCTGCTCCAGCGGCTGCAAAGACTGCTTCTGCTGCTCCAGCGGCTCCAGCGGCTGCAAAGCCTGCTTCTGCTGCTCCAGCGGCTCCAGCGGCTCCAGCGGCTCCAGCGGCTGCAAAGCCTGCTTCTGCTGCTCCAGCGGCTTCTGCAGTAGCAAAGGCTGTTCCAATGGCTGCTGCTCCTCCAGCGGCTCGTGCGGTTGCTCCTGCTCGTCAAGCACTCGCAGCACCAGTAGGACTTCCTGAACCCCAGTCGTGTGCTTTACGGAATCCAGATCAAATCTGTTATATGAATTCATCCATCCAACTCCTCTATAATATTGATGACTTCAGAGAAAAGATTCTTGCAACACAATCTAAAAATCCCTATGCTCAAGCACTTCGTGTAATATTTTATATGATGATGCATGCACCAGCGAATCCAGATGGAAGCAGATATATGACTCCTCCTGTTACAGAAATTTTAATGAGGTTAAATGGTATACCTGAAGTAGAGTTTAGTTTACGAGCTCTCTTATCAACATCAACAAGAGATATTGACGATGATCACTTAGGAAAACAGATGGATTCTCAAGAGTTTATAGGAGATATATTTAGTAAATTAGACTATAGAGATCCTGTTCTACAAGCCAGTGATTATTATGAAGAAGATATGGCGGTAGATGTATCTGATTTTCTTGAATCTCTAAGACTTTCTACTCAAAAGGAAAAAATATGTTTTACAAATCAAGAGAGTCGTGGAGTAGAAGATATATCAAAACCCTTTTATGAGATAAATAAAAGAGGGGAATTAAATTGGGCTGCTGGCGTAGATCTTCAAACCCTGTTATTTGATATTGAAGTTCGGGCCAATGACATAGATAACTGGTTAGATGGATGTCCTCCACCAGATGCTATGGCTGGATTTCCTAAGGGTCCTTATCTAACAATAACAAATGTGAAGCCAGAATCAAACTCCTTTTTATGTTATATTAAGCCCTTTACAGGTCCAGATGGCAGAATTAATAGGGTTGCGAGACCTGTTCAATTAAATCCTATTCTACTAATAAATGGTATAAAATATGGATTATCTGGATATACTGTTCATTTGGGTGATACAATAAGAGGAGGTCATTATATATATGTAAGATGCGGTCCAGATTTCAGGCCATCCTTAGTATTTAATGATAGACAAATTATTCCAGCCACAGAAGAAGAAGATAATTATGGAAATTTAACATATCAAAGTCAGAATGCATATGTTGTGCACTATAAGAGAATCCCAGGGGAAGTACCAGCCGATGAGATTGAGAGGTCAATTCAAGAACAAAGAGCCCACTTACATGCAACTATAGAACTAGCTCAGAGGCAGATGCGAGAGACAAATTGGACGGAGGTAAAGATACCCTATATTGTTTCATATCTTAGAACACTTATACGCACAAAGATAGAATGTCCAAGTGATGCTCATAAATCTAAACTTGGATATAATACATCAAAGATTCCAGCCTATCCAAGTACGATCTTTAGATTTGATGATAGAACAACAGAACAGTTCTATAGATTAGTGCTAGAAAAACAGGATAATACCCTAGTACAAACAATTATAACCGCCTATAAATTAGTAGAAAATACAGCAGCAGAAAAGGCAGAAAAGAAAAGAGACTGTGATATTGTAGCGTCAGGTTTTGCAAAGGGACCTGTTAGAACTAAGGTTGAAGGAACATTACATGCAGAGTTTGTAGAGAGAACACGTAGACAAATTGAAGAGGCTAGAAGAGAATCAGCAGCCGCCCTTGCTGACGTAGAAAATCTAAATCTAGATAATCTACGAAAACTACTCAAGGTCAAGGGCGTTCATGTATATAGAACCGTTGAATTAGACGCCATGATCGCAGCAGGTGATCACGGTGGTGATCATGACGTCGGTTTAGTAAGAGTGCCCCCACCGAATCCTGAACAGGAAATACAGAGTATCTTAGATCTTCTTGGTATAACAAAGGAGGACTTGGAGAAAATGACACCTGAAGAGATTGAAGAAGCACAGATGGCAGCGCTTGGGGTAAATGCAGAAGGTGGTAGACGCACGCGAAAACGGCGTTCTAAACCAAAATCCAGAGTAACAAAAAAGAGACGCTTAAGGAAATAAATATAATTATATTTGTAAAGCCAACTACTGAAGTTAAGTAGTCCACGGTAGGATCCTGTTTACACGGTTAGGATCCATACAGCACATATTAAGAGTAGGATCCTGTTTACACGGTTAGGATCCATACAGCACATATTAAGAGTAGGATCCTGTTTACACGGTTAGGATCCATACAGCACATAATTAACCAAGGGTATGATTTCTATCTACACGATTACCCTTTCCTAAATTGCAAGGTTCATGTACAACCTGGCAATTCGAGGTCTCTGAGGTACCACCCAGAGACCAGGGTAGAATATGATCACCCACAGGAGTCTGGACCTTTGTAATGAGATCCTTACAAAGAGCACACTTTCCAGCCTGCTCCTTAAACTTTAGCATAACTTGTTCCTTTGTAAAGGAACGTGGACAGTTGAGTTTAGTGAAGTCATAGACTAGCGCATCAATTTCCTTCAAGATGCGCCGTTGCGTACCACCGTTGCGTCCAGCCTTGTCACGCTGTAGATCGCCCACCAGGTACGCATCCTTCATAGCCTTTGCAATCTGCGGTGCAAGTCTACGAAACTCTTCAGGCTTAGGAAAGTGTGTAATTAGGCGACCCAGAAGGAAGACTAGTTCAATGCTACGGTGTGCAGCCTGAAGGATTGACTCTCCCTCCTGATTCGTGAAACAGTTATTCTCAGAAAGGACTTTCAGATACTGACAGGCCTTTCTTAGAACCTCAAGCCACTTCTCCTGATTCTCATCAATTCGCTTATTGATGTCGTCATTTTTCTTACCTAGACGTGTATCTTGCCACAGTTTAATCAAATGCTTCTTTGAATTAAAGAGAGTTGCATAGTCAGTCATATTTGACTCTGAAATTGCAAGAATCATCTGAAGTATCTTTTCTAATTGACCTCTCCGTGTCTCCTCCTTGGGGTAAATTTCGCTACCAAAGAACTGAGGTGACGCCGGTTCTAGAACATTCTTTATTAAGCGACACATGATTGGAATTGATAACTCATAGTCATTCAGTTTCTGTCCACCCTTATTAAGACGCTTCCATAGAATTCCGAGAGCATCCGCATCGTGCGCAGTATGGTGATCAATGTAGTTAATAACAAACTCATAGTTTAAGATCTTATCACGAATCACCTTAGGAAGATCCTTAAAGTACTTGCCAACATGATCCTTGAGACAACTGAGACAGTCGGTTTTCTCAATTACATACTTGTTTGCAATGAAGTTCGCTGCGGCCTCAAACTTATGCGCTCCATCAAATATACGATCCTCCATGACCTCTTCATCATCATCTTCATCGTTGTCATCTTCTGATGCGCGCTGAATAATATAAATTGGAGGACAAGACCAACCATCTACCATGGTATCTATAAACTCAGTGTTATCCTTGGGCTTCCAACAGTTCTTTCTCTGTTGAGGTCCTCTAGGCACAAGACGGTTCCTGTTATTTTGCTTGGCCTGGTGTGGGTCGGTTCTATTCTTCAGACTAATCGCAGACTCTAATGGCATTGTATGCTAAGGTATACAAGGTCAAAAAAGGTCAATTTTTCACCTAAGTGATTTTTCGCCTAAGTATTAAAGTATGAGCCATATGATGATATTCCGTATGAGTCGTACGATGATATTTCTCTTTTTCTCATCTTATCCTTGATTTGATCTAGAAGATCATACTTCATGGAGAGTAATATACTCAGTTCCGCATAGAGTTCGATTATATCCCTCTTACTTGCATTTGGGTTATTTAGAAGTATCCAAATCTTTTGAATACTGGTGTCAAGATTATCAAGGTTCTCCATACTACAATCAATTCTATAAAATTGACGCGCAATTTTCGCACCATGTTAGATACAACGCCCATAGCAAGATGCCGCGCACGATCAAGGTTAAGAAGGAAGTTCTAGAGCAGCCGGCTGTAGAGCAACAGGCTCTAGAGCCAGAAACTGTGAACAAGGCCCCGCGTACAATCAAGGTCAAGAAGTCGCTTCCTATCCCTCCTCCCCCTATCGGAGTTTATATCACCAAGGCTATGGAGGCCTTTGAGGCTCTCCGTGAGTACTACAGACTGCAGGAGATGCCGATTCCCAATGAGGATATCACATGGTATCATGAGGAACTTGCCAGGGAGGCGGCCGAGATGAAGGTCTTCTGGGAGGAGGAGTGTAATGTTACAAAGGCAGTTTCTGATGCGATCTTCCGTGGCGCAACGGATGACGAACTCTTCATTATTGAAGCAAATGCGAAACTCAAGGAGAAAAAGCGTCCCATAAGTGAGGATGATATTGGTGAGATGCCTGCACACGGGACACGTGAGTTCTGGGTGTGGTGTGCAAAGCGCAAGCAGTTGCGTCTTCAGAAGGAGGCTGCGATAATTGCTGCTGGAGGTACTGTGAAGGCACCGAAGCCAAAGGCGCCAAAAGCGCCAAAGGCACAAAAGCCTAAGGTACAAAATACCAATTCATAAATAGATGATATCATTACTTACATATAATATTTCATGGGAGGCTATGACATCTGAATCATTTGGAAAGAAATGCACTCAAGAAGATGTAAATGTATGTAATAGAAATATTAGAAATATTATATCATCGTGTAATTGCGATTTTATTTTACTTCAAGAAGCCTCTGGTTTAGAAGGATTTGAGTTAGAAAACATGTCTATGATCTCTCATAATTCCGGGCCTGAGATTCAATTAGTATATTTTAATAAGACAAAATTTACTCTTGAAGATCTTATAGTAAATGAATTTATCGCGGGGAGACCCTATATGATTTGTCATTTTAAGAATTTAGTAAATAATACAGATTTAATTATAATAAATGTACATCTTGATAGAGCTAGAGTTGATGGAAAGCGAGCTAATGAAACAGGAGCACAAGCAATACAGCGCCTGAAATTAATTGAACTTAATAAATTACAGGAAAATCTTACAGAAAAAATAATAGGTGTATTAAAAAACCCAGAAACACGTGTTGTAATCGCGGGCGATTTTAATGTAGACTTTGTGCAAAGTGACTTTACTATATTTGGATTAAACTTTAAAAAGGAACCAAATAAGATTGGCACATGTTGTAATGTAAACTTGGAGAATAAGAAATTGCCGCTTCAGTTTGATCATATATTAATTTCCAGTAATATGAAATTTAATAATGAAATAGTCAGCCCTTCACTTAATTTAGAGATGCATTCAGATCATAATGCAATACAATGTGAATTAGAATATATTGTAAGTGGAGGTAGAAGAAAACATATGAAATCGAGAAAGCGCAGATCAACTAGAGTTAAAACTAGAAAACAGCGCGGCGGGGTAGTATGTGATCCTTCAGTAAATACACATATATCTGGTCTTCTTCATGGTACCTCATTAGAAACATTTCAAAAAATTGTTGCATCTGGACATATACGTTCTGCTACAGGAAATACAACAATTCTTCGTACAAGAAAACTAAATCAAGGCGCATATTTTCAGGCAATATTTTCATGTAAATCAAACAAACGTGTTATGATAAGTAATTGTTCAAGACCTATAATGCTAGTTTTCTCAAAAGCATTATTAAATACATATGATTATCATATTTCAACAAAAAACTGTGGTGGAATGCTATGGCCACCCTTACTTACAGTACCCGAAAATGCTAATAGAGAAGCTAGATGTAGAATACATACTTATTCAAAGAGTAGTATAAATGACTTTTTTACTCATGAATTACCAAATATATGTAGTGAGGAAGATGCATTTTCAACGAATGAAGTAGTGTTTGATACTGATATACCCTTAGATTATTTAGAAGAAGTATGGATTTGTAATTTTAATGGACCCTTTACACAGTGGGTTTCTGTAAGATCAACTCCTGAGGAATTTGCAAAAAGTGGTCTAGAATATTATAGACGTTCCACACCCGATGTACCATTTGATCCTAGACAATCAGGAGTTGATATTCGTAGAATATTAGATGAGAATGGTCTTCATCGTGTAACTATCAGATTAATTGATAATGTACCCGAAAATCATTATACACGAGGATGCGATCCTACTTCTTAGATCTTTTCTTGTATCCAACCTTAGCCTTAAGACCTGCTTCAAAGATCTCACCTGCCTGTTGCGCTGTTAAACTGTCGAGATCAGTACCAGCAGGAATACTCACACACTGAGGCTTCTTACCTGCACCTGCTGCTCCCTTCATCAAGTAAGGACCATACTGTCCTGTCCGAATCTGAAAGGGTCCTACCGACCGAGAAGGATTTTCAGCCTTCGCTCTCAACTTGATAGTGACAGTTTCCAGGGTATCATCTGCTGTGACATTCACACGTACACCATTACATTCTGCATAGAGACCATAGGGTCCCTTTCTCTTAATAATCACATGCCCGTTGAATTCACCCATAGAATCACCTTGTTTCTGTTGAGCAATCTGCGCGATAAATGCTCTTGCCTCATCTGCAGTCAAGGCCTGGAAGGACGGCTTTGATGCAGGCCAGCCAAAGAATACAGTCTCCTCCTTTGTTGCTCCTTCCTTGAGCAAGAGTGGTCCCTTCCCTGTTATAACTGCGATCAAGCCATCTCCAAACTCTCTTCGGCGAGGATTTGCGCTCGCGCCGCTCCCGGCACCAACTCCAGAAGTAACACCCCCCGAAGCCTTCAAAGCGGTGACTCGGTCTTTATAAGAAGACCAAGTGTCCTCTAAAACCTTCTTCCAGGGTTCATTTCCTTCAGCAATTTTGTCCAGCCGAGATTCCAGACCAGCCGTAAATTCAAAGGCGAAGAGATCTGGGAAGTGATCGGTTGTAAAGGTGATCATGGATTTCCCTAAAGGGGTGGGAACCATCCGCGCCTTCTCGCCTCCCCGTTTCAGAACAAAGGTTTCAGAAGTCGGAGGCCATTGATTAAGTTTAGACAAAGTATGACTTTTCAATTGTGCTATAGAAGCCGGAATATCTGCAACTTCCACGTACGACTTCTCAACAATTGTTGCAATTAACGACGCAAAGGTGGAAGGACGACCGATTCCCTTCTTTTCCAATTCCCTTACCAAACTCGCTTCCGTGAAGCGACCCTGAGCCTTGGTTTCCTGCGGCTTCGCCATTAAACTGTTCCACTTCAGACCCTGACCTTCCTTGAAGCTCTGAACAATCTTCCAGATAGCTTCTGCAGAGTCCTCATCCTCTTTCTCATCAGGATTCTCAGCCGCAAGAACTAAGGCCTCCTTTTCGTCGGCTGCCTTCCAGCCCAGAAAGGTGGTTCTCTTCCATTTGGCGGTCCATAGGAAATCTCCTTCATCCCCGGTGGCCTCAAATTCAATCTCTTTGGTCTCTCCCGTTGCCGGAGCCATAATGGATTGAATGGCTCTCAGCCAAATGAGATGATAAATCTTATGATCCTGTTCACCCCAATCTCCCGAATCAGATAACTTCGATAGGTCAAAGTGTGTAGGCCGGATAGCCTCGTGTGCTTCTTGAGCGGTGCTTTCTTCCTTCTTTTTCTTCTTCTTATCTGCACCCGTTAAATATACATATTGTACTCCCCATTTTGCGCAGATGACACGTTTTGCGTCATCAACTGCTTCTTCACTCATTGTAACAGTATCCGTTCTCATATATGTAATATGTCCAGCCTCATAGAGTTTCTGAGCAATTTGCATGGTTCGCTTCGGTGCGCAATGATATAGATTACTTGCTTGTTGCTGTAGAGTACTAGTCATGAGAGCCTGTGGTGCACTCGCTAACCAGGGCTTTATTGTAGCCTTCTTGATAACACCAGTGGGTTCTGTACTATGATTTTCCAGATAATTGAGTGCTGATTCCTCGTCACCGAGAGCATCACTCATAGTGGCCGGCCATGCAGCCTTTCCTCCAAGGGCTGACCAAGATCCTGTTATAGCCCACGATAACTCAGATTTGAAGGAGTCAATGACTGCCTCTCTATCGCATACTAGACGTACTGCAGGAGTCTGGCAGCGACCTGCTGAGAGACCCGTGGATCCTCCAAGATGCTTCCAGAGGAGAGGAGAAACGGTGAAACCGATCATCATATCAAGCATTGCACGGGCCTGTTGAGAATTGACACGGTTCATGTCAATGGTACGAGGCTTATTCACGGCATCTAGAACGGCATTCTTAGTGATCTCACGGAAGGCTGCACGGGGATTTGTCTTGGGATTGAGTTTTAATAGGACAGCAATACTGTATGCTATGGCCTCTCCCTCACGATCATCATCAGAACACAGGATAATTGTCTCGGCATCCTTAGCAGCCGCCTTCAGAGATGCAATGGCTGATGCCTTCTCCTTCATGAATTCATAGGTCGGTTCAAACCCCTTGTTAATACCGACGGCATCAAGATCGTGTGCTAGCGCACGAATATGTCCCATAGATGCAATAACCTTGTTCCCGAGTCCTAAGAATCCTTGAATCTTAGAGCATTTTGCAGGCGATTCAACAATAATCAGACGCATTTGGCCGTGTCTGATTATTATTCAAGGTGTAATTCATTTTTTATGGCGTCTTCTTCTAGTGGTACCTCCTCTCTTAAAACTAGGTCTTTTATTGAGAGGTGATGGCGCGGGTGCTAACTGTCTAGTAGATGCAACTGAATTTCTTAATAATCGTGCAACTCTTGATGTAGATACAGGGTTAGGACGATTATATGTAAGAAATTGACCCGGGGATCTAGCAACAGGAGCAGGAGCAGTCGCGCCTGCAAGAGGTCTAGGCTGAGCTAAACCTGCAAAAATTGCTGCTGGGCCTATTGGTCTAAGAGACGCACCTGCAACAGGATTATTAGGCTCTGCTAAACTCGCTGCTGGACCTAGAGACGCGCCTGCAACAGGGTTATTAGGCTCTTCAAAAACGGGAAGGGGTCGTGGACCTACTGGAACTAATGCATGTAGAGCATCTAATTTACCTCTTGCTAGTGCTATAGAGGGTGGTGCTAGTGCTCTATAATTAATCCCTCTACCTGCTTCAGCGCGCGCGGTTTTCAGAGCTTGAGCACGATTTAATATTCCCGCATTATTTCTTCGTGTGTGTCCTGCAGCGAGTTTTCTGACTATGCGATTTGATTTATTTGTATTAGGTGCGCCTCTACCTAGCGTGGATTCTTCTACACCACGAACGTTAGCAGTCGGTGCAGTAATTTCATAGTTCTTTCTATAATTCCTATTTGCAAATTTTACTTTCGGGTTGTCGCCCATCTATAGATTCATAAGATTTTCTTAGAATAGATGGATAGACCAAATGCATCTTCAGAAGGTTCACTTTTAGAATTAGTCGCACGAGGTCAAAAAGACAAGTATTTCATGAATGAAAAGGGTGATGCGGTAGTACCCTTTTCTTATGATATAAAGACATGGCCTGCGACCATAGATGAGACTCGTCAGACACAGCCTCTCAATATGGTAGACTTTGGTAGGACTGTAGAGTGGGAGATGGATTGTTTTGGAGATACCCTCGTGGCTGCCGCACTCGTCATAGATCTTCCTACCTGGCTTCCTATTTCTGTAGCACCTCTTAATACAACAACCGTCATATCAGACGCTTCGGGTACTACGTATGGATATACACAGGGAGTCGGCGCCTTCCTCTTTGAGAAGATTCAATTCTACCAAGATCAACTCCTGTTACAAGAGTTTTCAGGTGATTTCTTATACGCGTGGGCTCATCTACAAGGCACTCTGGGATCCGAGGCTCTGGCTATGAAAGAAATGGGAGGTCACGGCGGATCAGCCTTAGAGATTCAGAGAAATGCCACACCAGGACGTCTTTACTTGAGACTTCCTCTCATTGGATGTAGTCATCCAGATGACTCAGGTCTACCCTTTGTCTCACTTCCAGATCAAAAATACAGGATTCGCTGTAGCATCCGTCGTCTAGAGGATCTTGTAGAGAGTTCTAGCGGTGCAGTAAAGCCAACTCCTTGGAATAGAATCGATCTGACGTCTAGGGCGGCGAATGGTCTAGTAACCGCAATAAACCCCTTGTCGCGTGAGGCTATTGTAAAGCCACTCATTACTCTTGAGACGACACAGCGATATGTCCGTCCTAGTGTACAGTCTATATTACGTGTGACGGCCAATAAGATACCTTTTATACGACCCTTTGAGAATGTGTTGAGTTTAGATTCCTCTGACTATATTGCTGTTGGAAATGGTCAGGCATCCTATATCACAAAGCGCATTGATGGCCGGCATCCTGCAGAGGGTCTCTTAATTATGTTTCAGAGTCAGTATTATGCCGATAGAAATCAACTCTGGAATCTTGTAAATCCAATGGGTGATGGGACCTATTATAACCGTCTCAAACTTCTAGTTGCAGGAAAGGAGCGAGAGAAGGAATGGGATTCAACTATCTGGCAGGGACTTTCACCTCTGTACAAATGTGAAAAATGCCCAGGTATTCCAGTCTCATGGATCTCCTTTACAGTGGGCCCATCCTATGGCTACAGAGCACCTGAGAAGAGAAAGCCCTCAGGAACTCTAAATTTCTCAAGTGCAGATCGTCCAACACTCTGGATGAGTCTGAATGATACCCTACCATCAACGAGTAGACAGCAAAAAAGAGTAACCATGCGTGTAATAACCGTTGGATGGGGTGTCTATGATGTGAAGGAGAATAGAGGAACACTGGCGTTTGCTAATTAAGTCTTATGCTTGGCCATATGCTCAGCCATTAGAGCATTTCCAAGATTATTTAGCATCTCAGCAGCCTCTCCCTCCGCCTTGAGTGCCGCCTCCTGATATGCCGCTGCAGCCGCAGCAGCGTCTTGCTCTTTCTCAGCATTTCGTGCCGCCACCTCAGTCTCTACAAGACGAAGTTGCTCAATGATATTCCTATCACGATTGAAGCGCGACCTCAGGCTAGTATTATGAAGTTCGGAGATAGGAATGAGAGGAGGAAGATCTGAATAATCCTCCTGAGTATCTGACTCACTATCTGAGTCATCACCCTTGTAAAACTTCTCCTGAACGAGCACATAAGATGTAATGATCTCGTTTGCAAAGTATACACTCATAATGACTGAAAGAATCATTGGAGGATGATAGCTTACAACACTAGATACCACCGTAATCCATGATAGAATTACAAGTGCAATTGAGTTATCCATAAGATGAACCTCAGGATAGACTGGCTGGTGGCGAGAGCGGCAGCACTGGGGCTGGAGAATATCAAGACGGTCGCGCATTTCAGTTGTACCTTTTACATGATCACTGACATACTCAATTTTTCACCTAAAAATTTGAGTGTTCTAGTCACACGCAGCCAAGTATGGCTAATCTTGAGTATCGTCTTGAACTCGTTGTTACGGAGCAGGGGAAGCCCTTCTATCCTCCTGTAGGCACCGTTGAGAATCTGACATCAGATAATGCAGGATATGATCTGAAGGTGGTTGTAAATCAGATTCCTCTCACTGTTGCAAGTCTTGTTCCTCTCGGTGTAAAGGCGCGAATGATTCGGTATACAACACTGAGTGAGGGTATTCAGCAGGTTGAGGACTGTCACTTCACTCTTGAGCCTCGTTCGTCTATCTACAAGAGTGGATTTATGATGGCAAATGGTCGTGGGATCATTGATTCCTCTTATAGGGGTGAACTTAAGGCACCTCTCCTCTCGGTAGGCACTACACTTTCAAGCATTGAGGCGGGTACACGTCTCTTCCAGGTTATCGCACCAGGTCTGGGCTATATCAGTCAGGTCACCTATGTAGACTCTCTTCCTGATACAGTGCGTGGCACTAATGGTTTCGGAAGCACGGGTGCTAAGTAGATGGACTTGAGTGCCAAAGATGCATATGGAACAAAACAGCCCAGGGGTGGCGCAACAACCTTATTAGATTTAGCATCTCGTGATGATCAAGACAATAATCTTTTTCCATTAAATGCAACGGTCACACGATTTGCACGTGATGACACTGTACGGACTGTACCTATGGCATCTATTTTTCGTGAATTTACCTTCAAGGGGCCTGCAGAACTTGGTCAGACCTTTATCTTTGAGATCGGTGATCTTGTATGTGGTGATTTGGTGCAGGGGCTTTTTATTCAGATTAAGATGGGAGACTGGTATACAGATCTCATTCGGACCTATTTAGGATCAGGCATCTACATATACGATAAGGGGATGTCACCCTGGACCTATGTGAATTCCTTGGGTACAGCAATCTTAGAGGAGGCTACGCTTGAGGTGGATGACCAGATTCTTGAGAAAATTACGGGCGATTCTATTAATGTGGTATCACTCTTATTCCCTGATCTAAATACACAGGTAGGTGCATCTGATGCAATTGGACGCAAGTCTATTGCGGAGGTGAAGGCGTGGACAGGTACACAGAGTCTTCCGACAGAGGATGGCTGGATTACAGTGCCCTTACTATTCTCTATGTTACGAGAGAGGTTGAAGGCGACCTTTCCCTTGATAGCATGTCGTGCAGGAACTATGCGAGTCCGTGTGACTCTTAAAAAATTTGATCAAATCATCCGAAATATATCGGGTGAGAAGCTCGGCTCACCTCTGAATCAGACATTACGAGCCTTTGATACGCGGCCTATATACAATGTACCAAGAACCTTTGTAACCGCTGTAAATCCACCACCTCTGAAACAGATTCAGTTACTTTCACAGGGTATCTTTGTAGATGGACCTTATCGTGAGATGCTCTTACGGCAACCCTTTGAGCGGCCTTATAGGGAGATTCAACATTTTGACTTCACAGAGCCACTCAAGTATGTTGTAAACAAGAGTGGCAATGATGTAATCACGGTTCAACTTCCTCTAGAGGCAAATCAACCGGTTGAGGAAATCGTGTGGATCTTAAGACGAAAGGCAGCGATCACTACAAATAATGATTGGACAAATTATTCGGCCACCTTAGAAAAGGATTATCATCCAATCTATGCACCTCTACAGCCTCTTCTGATCTCAGCAAAGATTCAGGCAAATGGACAGGATATCGTATCTCAGGATGAGGCTTGGTTCCGTTCTCATATAGGTCGTGCTCATAAGTCAGGTCGTACATCATATGATTCCTTTATTTATGGATATTCGTTTGCGAAGGCGCCTGGAGAACATGACCCGACCGGCACTATCAATGCAAGTCGTCTGAGTTCCTTAAGACTCACCTTGAATGTGAAGCCGCCAGGTGGATCCTCAGATACAGAATGGGAAGTTCGTGTCTTTGTCTTTGCATTTCAATGGGTGAGATTCGGAAATGGCATCTGTAACAAGGTGTTTATAGATTAAAAATTGATACTAGACTTTACCTCGTGAAAAGGTACAAGATGTCAGCAGGGAATAGTGAATTTACTGCTGAGTTCTTTGATCAGTCCTCTAGGGCATGGATGGAGAATAAGGTGCGAAGGGGTGAGTCCATGGCGTACAAATGTATTGTAAAGACAAAGGCTGGAAATCCATGTATTTGTAAGGCAGTCATGAAGGATGGTCTTTCTACGCGGACATGTTTAAAGCATAAACAATCCAAAGTAGAGTAAGAGGGATGGTGGCGAGTCTATTGAAAATTGTGAGCACAGGAATGCAGGATGAGCGCTTACAGCCTCCGAAGGACCAGCCAGATCTTGGTGCATTTTTAACTGTCATGATGAAGACGGGACGATATGGAACGGCGTGGGCGAGAATTGACTTTGATACCAAGCCAGAATTTGGTCAGAGTGCTGTTATACGTCTTCCTGTACAGGGTGAACTGATTGGTCGTATTATCTTAGTCACAACAATGCCTGATATCAAGACCCAGCAGGATAAGGCATATAAAGCAAGAAATGTGCCCAAACTCTATAGTAAGAACTATCAGAGCGCTCAATTAGTTCAGGATTTTCAGTATGTACCAGTATATAAAAATGTATATGCAAAGGGCGCACCTTCAATTGTATTACCTCCTTCAATTATTGTATTAAAGAATCTTTTACTGTCGACAGGTCTACCAGATGCAGTCGCAACAAATCTAATGTCTAACTTGGGACCTGATTTAGCAGTTATATATGGTTCATCAGTCTTATATGCATATAAGAATACATATACGATGGGTCCAGGAAATGTACCGGTGGGAGATATTGATATTGCATTTAAAGATCGATCTATCGCAAATATTTTTGCAAAAATAATAGTTGACGCTTTAGGACCAACGTGTATTATTAAAGATCAAACGGGTCTTTTATACCCAGGTTTCAATTCTATACAAGATGGTAGGTTTGATACTAATAATTATAAGTTAAATTCCTCTAGTGCACCTGTTGCTGGAGAACTGATGGGTAGTTTTAATGTAAATATAGTCTCTCCTGCAAATTATCAAATAAATGAAGGTCCTGCATATACACACGATGCTGTAGGAGAAATTAGAGATGCGACGTATCCTAACACAACCAATGCTTCTATAAGATTACCTGGTAAAACAGCAATTCAACTTGTAGTATGTGATACGCTATTAATTGGTTTAAGAACACTTTCTGAATATATTCAACAAACAATGGATTTTACAGCGATATCAGGAACCTTTGATGGTACAACATTAATAGAACCCTATTCAAATCTAATCAATACGAATATAGCAGTCTATACAGAAGATATACCTGTCAATAATTTTGACTGGATGTTATATCGTTTACTAAAATTTATATCACGAGGATTTACTATATATTTTCAAAGACAGGCTCAAATAAATGCATGGAACGCCATTACTAAAAGACCACCATTATGGGGTGCAGACGCAGGCAGTTCTACCGTGTGCCCATTTAGACTATATAATACAACTCTAGTGACATCATTTAATTCTATTACAGTTCCAACTGTTCCATATCAGATTGCAGATTTCTCAGGTGTTCAATTGGATGATCTACGTGTGGGTGCAACCTATACCTTAAATTTTAGTAGTCAGAGTCCCTCCGTATTCTCACTCTATTTAACCGACAGTGGTCTGCCTCAGTCTACCTTCAATACAATTAATCGTGATAATCTTATTCTAGCAGCACCAAATAATAATTTTATATCCTATTCATATGACACTATAAATTGGACATCTGTAACACAGCCTTCTGGAGTTTATAATTTATCCCAAGTTAAAGATATACAGTGGAATGGAACCCAGTGGCTAGCAGCGGGTACATTTGGACCCCCTGATGATGATAATCAGGTAATCATTGGCTCAAGTAATCCAAATATAAAATTTAATGTACCAATCTTAAGGGGTATTTCATATTCAGTAGCATGGAATGGACAAAGTGGTAGTACCTCTTTATATGTTATGATTGGTAATGAATTAGAAAATATAGATACTACCAAGGGATCAATATCTAAATCAACGGATGGTATAAATTGGTCTGCTTCATATACTCCAATTTCAACAAATCCAACTAAAATAATTTCATATACTCTTTTATCTACCAGTTATTCTGATCCTACTGGGTTTATAGTATGGAATGGAACGCGGTTTATTGCTTCAGGGTACACAGTAACTGATCAGACTCAAACCGTAAGTGGAATGATGTACTCTACAGATGGAGTGAACTGGACACTTGTAACAAATTATACTTATTATAGTGCAAATCCAGATGTCAAAAGTATATATCCAAAAAGTCGTGGTACAACCATAGTTGGACGTATAACATTGCTATCTGATATAGCTACATTAAATATTACATCTACAAACCCTAGAACTGTATTTGAAATTGGTACGATAATTTATGGGAATAATATTCCAAGTACTGGTGCAGTTATTACAGCAATATTAAACTCTCAATCTTATATAATTGGATTTCAAGGTTCTTCAGATGTAACAGATCAAACAATGTTTGATTTTCCACGATTAACTTCAGTCGTTGTAAAGAAAATTGTCTGGAATGGTCTAAGCGGTGCAGACTCACTCACGGTAGCCGTTGGATTATGGGAATTTTCTGATTTTAAACGCTTTGGAATTGCTAGTTCTTCCGATGGAATTCATTGGACAGTTAGAGGGCCTGAGATTACTGCAACTGATCCTACACCCCTGTTAGATGTATGCTGGACTGGATATATCTGGATAGCAATAGGTAGATTTTCTAATAATGGTGAAATCAGTACATCATCCGATGCTATTAATTGGAATACTGCCGTATTACCAAATAATACATATGGTATTAGCGGTGCCCTATCTATTGGAGCAAGTCCAACGGCTGTAATTATTATAGGAAACTGGCCAACTGGATCCATTGTAAGAGGATCTAGCAATAAATTAGGATATAACTGGCTAACTGTTAAAAAGCCCACATTAAATCTAGCAGATAGCATAACTATAAATTGTATTGCATATAGCGGGTATACTAATACACCTGGAATCTATATAGCAGGAGGTGCATGGAATGATATATCTACACAATATGGAGCACTCTCATATTCAACAGATGGAATAAATTGGTCAGGTGCCGTCTTTCCAGATGCTCTACAGTATAATGCGAATGGTGATCCAGGTGCAGGATTTACAAATGGTGTTGCATGGAGCGGTTTCACCACACCGTATAATCCTCAGAATCCAACTTCACCACATTCATCATTTATTGCAGTTGGTAATTGGTATAATTCAAAAGATGAACCACTATCTACATCTGGAAGCTTTAGTAGTAGTATATGTAGATCTGTAGATGGTGGGCGTACCTGGCCCGTGACTTTAGATCCTGGTCCTGGTGGTATTCTTCGTATTCGTGGTATAGGATATGGTATATTATGTTATCTTGGTAATGGGACTATTACAGGATATTGGATTGCTGTAGGACAATGGGGTAATAATACAATTGCTATTTCAGATAATGTGACAGGCGCTACATGGTCACAAGCTCCATCAAATGGAGGAATAAACTTTAATCCTGGTGGAATCGCGTACGGTATCGCAACAAATGGAGAAGGAAGATGTGTAATAGTTGGTAAATGGTCTATAACTATAGGAGGTATAACAAAGATAATAACTATTATCTATGGAATAGATAATGGGAATGGTACTATAACCTGGACCCCTGTTTCTACTATATTTGATCCAATAACAGATAATCCAATTACCGATCCAACCGCTACAGGATACGGAGTATTTTACAACCCAAATCTAGATGAATTTATTATATCTGGTTCGTGGACATCTGAAGGAATTCAGTATTCAATTATTAATATTAGTGTAAAAACTACAGGTGCTGTAATAAATACAGTAACGGGGCCACTTGATCAAGAAGGTAGTGTAATATCAGGCGTTGGAAGATCCATCGCTAATAATGGTACCCAAACTGTAGTCACTGGCCAATGGGGAAATAATACAATTGCTACGTTAACTGAATATGGTTGGATTTATCCTGTAAATCCAGAGAGGGTTGGTGGAACAGGTAACATATGTACAGGTATTCTTTGGAATATAAACACTCTTAACTGGGTAGCATGTGGAAATTGGTTTGATCAGTTTAATACAAACTATGCAAATATAAGTATTTTTACATACGGAATCACATGGTATCAACCATTTGATCCTCCAAATTCATTTAGAGATACTACAAATACGAGATCAACAACTGTTTGGGACCCCTATGGGTCTCAGTGGGTTGCAAGTGGCAAGTGGTTTCTACTAGACGGTATAAATATAAATTTTTCATCTTCTAAAAGTATTATAACCTCAAGTGATGGTATAATCTGGTCTAGAGCATTTGATTATCCAAATATAATATCTCCAAGTAATGTTTCGCTTCAAGTCGCACCATCAGGTGTCTTAGTTCTAGGATTCTGGTCTGGACAACATAAATTCTTTACAACTTCACCTGATGGTATAATTTGGTCACCGCCTGTTACTATATCAAATATCCTTGCTGGAGACATATATAGGATTGCATGGAATGGTACACGATGGGTTGCAGCAGGATTCTTTAATAGTGCGGAAGGTGCCACTTTAGGAGGACTTGCATTTTCTTTAGATGGTATATCTTGGAGTATAGTTGCAAATTCAATAGGAATTCTTGAAGTAGTGTGGAATGGTACAATATTTTTGGCTTTTGGCACTGGTTATTTTATATCATCATCTGATGGAGTAAATTGGTCACCTCCAGTAAATATTTCTTTTTATGCAAAATCATTGAATGCATCGTTAGTATGGAATGGATCGTTTTGGATAATAGGATCACAGTTTGTTAATATTGATGGTCTATATTTAGGATCATTCTCACGATCAATCGATGGTATAAATTGGACAACACCTGTAGATCCAGTAGATATTGGACTATTAGATGAAATAATATTACCACAGGTGTATAGTATTGCGTATAATGGATCAATCTATATTGCTGTAGGTCTATGGAAAACATCGTCTCCACCTTATACACCGTCTAGAATATATTACATGGCAATATCATATGATGGTATTCAATGGCGGACAGTAGGTGTAGTAAATATAGTATCTCTTTATTCTATAAAATGGAATGGAACCCTATGGATAGCAGGAGGTGGTCAAGATGTTGCAGGGCCGTCTGGGTCGGTTGCACCTTATAATCTTATAAAATCGTATGATGGAATCAATTGGACTGGTCAAGTACTTGGAAATAATCTAGTTATAAATACCTTAGCAACAAAACGCACCCTGCCTTATACAGATGCACAATTATTCTCACCCCTTATACGAAATACATCTGTTGAAACTAAATCGCCAGTTGTAGCCTATGTAAAAGACTCTGCTGTCACATGGACAAATGATCCAGTCTATAAGAATGGTACTAACTATCAAACATTATTATCAAGTACAAATTCACCCACCTTCACCTTCACTGCAACCAAGAGAACTCAATGGCTCACCTTCGGTACTTATTACAATCTAGCACCTGTAACGATAACTCTTACTCTTCTACCACAAACTGAAGTGAGCCTAGATGTAAAGTCAGATCTGATCGGCCCCCACTTCAGTTGGACAAACAGTCTAGGAAATGCTCTGATCAACACCGCATCTATCAGAATTGGCGGTGTGTTAGTAGATACAATACCAGGTCGCTTATTAGAAATCTTAGATGAATTTCAGACACCCCTTGAGCGTGTAAATGAAGTGAGTAATCAAACCTGCAGACAATTAAACGGGTTTAATCAGTCTTCCTTCGGTACTCAAACCACGGGTCAGATTGTAAGAACACCTCTACCCTTCTGGTTCAGTCGCGGAGATCCTGGATGCTTCCTACCCATTGATGCACTCAATGTGGATGAGGTACGTCTAACAGTTAATTTCAACCCTATTACAAGTCTCTACTATACAGATTCACGTGCTACAAATCCAGATGGATCCTTTATCAAGACTGCGACCCCTGGTGCGGGTCTCTGGCCCATGGCAGGATCAAAGTTCTTCTATGAAGATTCAAGTGGCTCAATATTAACTGGACTAGAACCTATAAATGCACCTCGGAAATCATTCTTACCCTTCCCGAGTGTTCAAATGACGACAAATCTAACAATGCCAGAGTCATATCTCATGGTAGAATATATCTATCTTGATAAACCAGAGGCAAACAGGTTCAGAATTGCTGATATTCAGGTGCCTGTAGTACAACATTATGCGTTTGATCCTGTAGATAATCAGAATAATCCATATTCAAGAATTCCTCTCATTATACCAAATCCTACACGTGATCTCTTCTTTTACTGCAATCGGTATGAAGCGCAGGGGTACAATGCAAGCTTCTTAGGAACCCGTGATCTAAGCAATACACTCATACCAGGTAAACTCTGGTGGCCAGATGCAACAGGGTTAGACAATCACTACTATGGAACAATTAAGCCAGGATTTTCTACACGTTATTCTGAACCCATTCGCTGGCTATCTCTAGACTATTCAGAAACTCTCAATCGGTATAGCACAGAAAACGTTTCATTATTCAGATCTGTACTCCCGTCTCTAGAGCAGAGAAAGGCACCCTTTGTAAATCGCTACTACTATAATCTACCCTTTGGAATTCAGAATGGATTCACACCCTTCTCAATGCCAATCGGTGAGGCCAATCTAGATAAGGTTCTACGTATGAATCTCACACTAGGGTTCCATGGAAGAACTGGAAACCTCACAGATGACTTCGTAGACCGCTACAATACCTATGTCTTTGCAGAAACATACAATATCTTTAGAGTGTACGGTGGCCGCGGCGGTATGATGTTTGCGTATTAAGGTCTAAACTAGTCTTATATTTTCTAAATAGATGACACCTTATATAAGTGTAGTTATACCCCTATATAACGGAATAGAATACTTAAATGAGGCGATTGATTCTGTAATTACGCAAACATTTACAGAATGGGATCTATTAATTGGAGTGAATGGACACGGATTAGATGGGGGTGATGTATATAAGAAAGCCCAAGTAATTATAGAGTCTAAAAATAGTTCTAAAATATTCTTGAAAAATTATCAGACAAAGGGTGCACCTATGACTCTTAATGAAATGGTAAAAGAGTCTAAATCAGAGTGGATAGCATTCTTAGATGCAGATGATAAGTGGCATCCTAGAAAATTAGAAGCGCATATGTATGCAATACAAAAATTAAACCCAGTCCCTGATATAATTGGTACATTCTGTGAGTATTTTGGAAGAATGAGTGGGAATCCGAATATACCAGCCAACTACATTCATCAAGATATATTCAAACAATATAATCCAATGATCCATTCATCTGTATTAATAAAGGCTAACTTAATTGACTTTCAAGATATAATTTTATATGATTATGATTTATGGTGTCGTCTTTCTCTTAAAGATAAGATATTTTTTAATATTCCTAATAAACTAGTCTATCACAGGGTCCACGATGGATCTTACTATAATTCATCAAATAAGCAAGATCCAGATGCAGTAAGATATCATTACTTTGGCCATGAGGGCGCAAAAAATTGAGTGGACCCAGTACCGTGCAGTTAGCATACTACAGAGATGGCCTGCATTAGCATTTATCTTACGCGTGATGCCAGCGGCACGAATGATGATGTGATCACAATCCGAAAGAATACGGAGTATAATGAGTTTGAGATCACTTATACGGATCCTAATGAGGGTTCTGCTATCAAGCATCAGATGACAGGGTTGTATCATAAGAAGGTGGTAGAGTACATCTACCTGCTTCTAAAGAATCTCTATCTGGATGAGCAGAAATTTAAGAATGTGCAGATTAACATGCCGGCAATGCCGCGTATGATGGTAAGTTCCTCAATGTTCTCAGATCTCTACTACCGTGAGCACTTTGCGGAGCTAATCGAGTTTGGGCTAGACACTCTAGAGAACGTAGAGGTTGTTAAGCGGTATAGTTATACGCGAAATGAGGCACTAAATCGTGAGGTAGTGAATGGTGAGGTGGAGCGTAGTCTAGGAGGTCGGGGTCGTCA
>Ga0214921_10004176_pt1 | contig 21492 bp, 21 predicted proteins | sample LL1505_MetaG_FD_177992 | JGI IMG/M metagenome (GOLD analysis project Ga0214921, IMG submission 177992) | Freshwater microbial communities from Lake Lanier, Atlanta, Georgia, United States - LL-1505 | ecosystem: Environmental > Aquatic > Freshwater > Lake | place: USA: Georgia | collected... | reverse complement strand
TCATCCGAGTTTATCAGGGCTGAAAAAATGGAAAGTGCAACATGCTTTTGGTGGAGGCCCTGTTCTTGTCCAGGATGGTCGGATAAAAATTTCGAACAATGAAGAAAAGAAGTTTGCCGGAAAAGCCATTGCCGACAAGCATCCAAGGACAGCAATAGGCTATACCAAAGATGGAACCATGGTGATTTTGGCCATACAAGGAAGGATGAAGGGTTTGGCTGAGGGTGCTACCCTTCCACAAATGGCAAAAATTCTGGTGGATTTGGGATGTGTTGAAGCCATGAACCTGGATGGCGGAGGCAGTTCTTGTATGCTGATCAATGGAAAAGAAACCATCAAACCTTCTGATCCAACAGGGCAAAGACCCGTTCCTGCAGTTTTGGTAATCAAATAAAATCCTGATTGTATTTGACAATCAGGATTAATTGGTTATTTGAAATTCCCCTGGTGAGCGATGATGAAATCAACCAGGGTTTCCAAACTTACTTCTGCTCTTTCGCAGGCATCCCTGATATCCTCCCTGCTCACATTGGCAGCAAAGGTTTTTTCCTTGATGCGTTTCATGGCTCCTTTGCGTTCCATGCCTTCATATCCATTGGGGCGCATCAAAGAATAAGCATGCATGAGTCCTGATATTTCATCAAAGGCATAGAGCATCTTGTCCATTCTGGTAACTGGCTCAACGCCAAAATGAATGGGTCCATGAGAAGCAATGGCCCTGATGATTTCAGGGTCAATATTCAAGGATTCCAGGTGCTCGATGATTTTTTTACAGTGCTGGTCTGGCCATTGATCCCAATCTGCGTCATGCAACAAGCCGGCCATTTTCCATTTCCAAGTTTCTGTTTCATCAAGGTGCTCTGCTAATGTTGCCCATGCTCCCATCAAACCCCCTACCTGTACCATGTGCAATTTCAGCCGCTCATTCAATACCCATTCGTCCAGTAATCCTGACACCTGTGCTTCAGTGAGCACATTGCCTTTATTTTTTATATCTCCAAATATTTGTCTTTCGAGGTTTAATGACATAAAAATTGAATTTAAAAAAAAAGAGAAGTTATTGGCTTCTCTCTTTTTGATATTTGTTTTGAATTTATTGATGTGCTTTGTCAGCCTCATCATATTTCTTTTGGTAGAACTCCGCCTTGGCCTTGTCCTTTTTCTTGTCGTAGCAATAGTTTAACAATGAACAGGCGGATTTGAAATTAGAGCGCTCGCCTACTTTTAATTTACCTAAACCATCGTAATGATTGAATACTTTTTCCAATTGTGGAATAGTCTTGTCAACCATTTCGTTGATCAATGCTGCGTATTCTGCTTTTTTCTTAACTGCTTCGGGAGTCGTTCCTTTTACTTTGTAAGAATCTTCTTCAATGAAGAGCATTTGGTTATAAAAATGCTTACCCAATGACAACATGGTTTCGTAAGAGTCAGGTTTCAGTAACAAGGCTTTATTGTATAGCCCCTCAATTTTACTGCATCTTTCCGTGTAATCTGCGGGTCTTTTTGAAGCCTCAGATACGTGGGTTTCCCCAAACAACTCACTGGCATAATCAAACATCAGGTCAAAGGACTCTGGGTTGATGGCCAATAATTGTTCAAACTTCTTCAAGAGAAAAGCAATATCGTTCTTGTCTCTGGCATGATCAATCGCCAACAAAGGAAGATAATCGTCCTTGGGGAAGATTTTCAAACCAGCATCGATGTATTTGTTCATGTTCGCATCATCCTTCTTGTCAAAATAGTACTTGGCAAGGTAACGGTATGGAGTGGCCATGTCTGCATTTCCGCCTACATTGGCATCTGCAAGTTTGCTGAAATAAGCAATGGCCTGGTCTTCTTTCTTCGCATTGAGTGAAGACAAGCCCATGTAATAAGTAAGCGTTGTATCCAATTTGTAAAGTCCCCACCCTTGGGCAAAGATATAATCTCCTATTACGCTTGTATTCTTGAAAGTACCCAATGCCTCATCAAATTTTGCAGCATTGTAGAACGCTGCACCCTCTTCAAAACCGCTGGCGTATAGGTCGAAAACAGGCTTGTAATTGTCAACTGTCAGGTAAAGGGTCGACTGGTTTTTATCAATCTCCAATGCTTTCTTGAATGCATCCAAGGCAAGCATCCTTGCTTCGGGCATGGCAGCCCGATCAGTAGCATTCATTGAAATGGCACTGAGCACTTTTCCTTTGAGGTAGTATAGCTCTGGATTTTTTTGGTTCTTTGGATTGGTCAATAAAGTTTCAATAGCAGTTTTTGCCTCAGTTATTTTATTGGCTGCAATGGATTCTTTGATCTTGTTGAGATTTTGGCCACTAACAGACATCAAACCAGTTGCTGCCAAAAGGGTAAAAATGATCCTTTTCATTGTTTGGAATTTAATGATTTAATTTTCGTTGTTTTCTTCGGGTTCCTCAGGTGCATCAGGTATTTCTGTTGCTGGATTTTCTGTCGAAATTGAATCTGTAGGTGGAATATTTTCATCAGTTTCCACTTCCGTTTGCTCAACCACAACATTAAGATTGGTGATGGCGGCTATTTCGTCTTCATCATCCAACCTGATCAACTTAACCCCTTGCGTGGCCCTTCCCTGTTCACTGATTTGGGCGATACTGGTTCTGATGGTGATGCCTGAAACACAGGTTATCATCAAATCCTCTTTCTCCGTCACGTCCAAAATGCCCACCAATTTACCGGTTTTTTCTGTAACGCTGATGGTTTTAACACCTTTACCACCACGGTTGGTGATACGGTATTCATCTACCGCTGTTCTTTTTCCATATCCTTTTTCAGAAACAACCAAGACAGTGCGTGTTTTGTCTTCAACATTCACACAAATCATGCCCACCACTTCATCGGTTGCATCGTCCACCTCTATTCCGCTGACACCAATGGCTCCCCTGCCGGTTGACCTGACTTTTGCTTCCGGAAACCTGATGGCCCTTCCCGATTTTACCGCCAACATGATCTCTGAATTACCATCAGTCATTTTGGCATTGAGCAATTGATCACCTTCAACAATGGTAATGGCGTTGACACCATTTGCCCTTGGCCTGCTGAAATCAGCCAGATCGGTTTTCTTGATAATCCCCTGTTTTGTGCAGAGTACAATATAATGACTGTTGACAAACTCTTCATCCTGCAGGTTCTTGACATCAATGATGGCGCGAATTTTATCATCCTGGGGCAGCTGCATCAGGTTCTGGATAGCCCTTCCCTTTCCTTGTTTTTCACCATCAGGGATTTCATAGACTTTCAGCCAATAACACCTTCCTTTTTCTGTAAAGAAAAGCAAGGTATGGTGGGTTGAGGCTACAAAAAGGTGTTCGATATAATCTTCTTGCCTTGTTTTTCCACCAATTGATCCGCGGCCACCGCGCTTTTGGGCACGGTATTCATCTGCTGGAGTTCTTTTGATATACCCCAAATGTGAAACAGTGATGACAACATCCTCTTCCTTGATGAGGTCTTCAATCCTGACCTCATTGTCCAGATAAGTAATTTCCGTTCTTCTTGCATCACCAAATTTGTCTTTGACTTCGATCAATTCAGTCTTGATAAGATCATACCGTTTCAACTCATCAGAAAGCAAATCTTTCAGATAAGTGATCAATTTCATGATTTCTGCATATTCTTCCTTGATTTTGTTGATCTCCATGCCGGTAAGGCGTTGCAACCTGAGTTCAAGTACCGCTTTCGCCTGGATTTCAGACATCTCAAATGATGCAATCAATCCTTCCTTTGCTTGTTCAGGATTCGATGCATTGCGGATCAGTTTGATGACTTCGTCCAGGTGGTCAAGTGCAATGAGATAACCCTCTAGAATATGTGCCTTCTTCTCGGCTTCTTTCAATTGATATTTTGCTCTTCTTACGATAACCTCGTGCCTGAATTCAATAAAGCAAGAAATAAGGTCTTTAAGGTTGAGGATGCGTGGCCTTCCCTTGACAATCGCAACATTGTTGATGCCGTATGAGGTTTGCAGATCAGTGAACTTGTACAATTGGTTCACAATTACATTCGCAACTGCATCTTTTCTTACATCGATGACAATCCGCGTTCCTTCTTTTTCGTTGGATTCGTTGTTGACATGTGTGATGCCATCAATGATTTTTTCTACAACCAATTGTCCGATTCTTGCAGTAAGCACATCTCTGCTAACCTGGTAAGGTACCTGGGTGATGACGATTTGCTCACGGCCATTGGGTTTGGTATCGATGCTTACTTTACCCCTCAGTACGACCCTTCCCCTACCGGTATGCATGGCAGCTTTCACGCCTTCCATCCCAAAGATGATACCACCTCCAGGAAAATCTGGTGCTTTGACATGCTGAACCAACTCATCAATGGTGATTTCCCTGTTATCAATGTAGGCAATGCAACCATCAATAACTTCTGACAAATTGTGTGGCAACATGTTGGTTGCCATACCCACAGCAATACCACTGCTTCCGTTGATCAGCAAATGGGGTATTCTGGTTGGCAATACTGTTGGTTCCTCAATGGAGTCATCAAAGTTCAACTGGAAGTCAACAGTATCCTTGTCAATATCATCCATCATGAATCCGGCAAGCCTTTGCATCCTGGCCTCCGTATAACGCATGGCAGCAGGTCCTTCACCATCGGGAGAACCAAAGTTTCCTTGTTTGTCTATGGTGGGGTAACGGGTATTCCATTCTTGGGCCATTCTTACCAATGCATCATAAACAGCAGTATCACCATGCGGATGGTATTTACCCAATACTTCACCGACAATTCTCGCACATTTTCTGGTGGGTTTGTTGTAATCCATCCCCAATTCATTCATGGCAAAAAGGATCCTTCTGTGTACAGGTTTCAAGCCATCCCTGACATCTGGCAAAGCCCTGCCTACAATTACACTCATGGAGTAATCGATATAGGCAGACTTCATCTGTTCCTCTATATTGATGGAAATTATTCTGTTGTCGTCGTTGGTTTGCTCCGGGAGATTTTGTTCTTCCATGTATGAAAAAGTGAGGCGGTGTTAGGTAAATTGATTGTTAACAAATTTACCTTTTTTTAGGCTTAATTCCATCAATAACACGTGGCGATTTATCCACTTTTTAATGCCAAAATGTGGGTTAAATTATGTTGTAAATCAATGAAATAGATAAGAAAAACTTTCATTGGTACAGACTATGCTGCAGAATGCAGGTATATTTGGACTTTGGGGATTTGAGGATGCTATTTGTCCTCAGACATGGCCATGATGATTTCCCATTCTTCTTCCAAAACAGGTTGTACCGATAGTCTTCCAAGCCTGATCAAAGCCATATTGGCCAATGATGGAGTTGCTTTGATTGATGACAATGTTACCGGTTTTTTGAGTTTTTTATGTGGCTTGAAATCCACTACGAGCCAGGCAGTGTCATCCGTGGTTGGGTCTTGGTATGATTCTTTGACTACTTTGGCAATACCTACAATTTCCAATCCTTCGTTGCTGTGGTAAAAGAATGCAAGGTCTCCCTTTTTCATGCTGCGCAAATTATTCCTTGCACCGTAGTTTCTGACACCATCCCAAAAGGTTGATCCATCTGCAACAAATTGATCCCAGGCGTATTTGAAAGGTTCGGATTTGATCAACCAATATGCCATGATTTTTTATTTTATGTGCTCATAACCACTAGCAAGAACGTCTGCCAAATGAAGACTTTTGATGGGCAATGACAATTTCTCCATAACACCACCAATGTGCATCAAACAGCTGAGATCAGTAGAAATCAGGTAATCAGCTTTAGTGTTGACAATATGTTGAGCTTTTTGTTCACCCATTGCAACAGAAATACCTTCAAATTTAACAGCGAAAGTACCTCCAAAACCACAACAGGTTTCATTTTCCTGTAATTCAATCAATTGTAGGCCTTTTACTTTTTCCAATAATTTTCTTGTTTCTGTTTTGATCTTGCATTCACGCAAGGCGGCACAAGAATCATGGTATGTGGCAACACCTTCAAAATGAGCTCCGAGGTCTTCAATTTTCAAAACATTTACAAGAAAATCACTCAATTCATACACTTTCTGTTGCAACCCTCTGACATCTTTCTGGTTGGAAGCATTGTCGTAGATCTTTGTATAATAATTCTTGATGAATCCAGCACACGATGCACTGGGAACCACGATGTGTTCAGCTCCAGAGAAATCATTGATGAATTTATTGCATACTTCCCTGGATTCTCCCCAATAACCTGCATTAAAAGCTGGTTGGCCACAACAAGTTTGGTCTGGATTGTATGAAACAGTGCAGCCTGCTTTTTCTAAAACTTTGATTGTATTGAATCCGGCTGTTGGATACAATTGATCAATAAAACAGGGAATAAAAACGTGAACATTCACTCAATTGCTAATTTACAACGCCAAGTCTTGCAAGGTATTTGTCTACCACAAAACCCTTGTCTGTTCTTGGGTACTTGTCTTTCAAGATTTGGTACAGTTCAATTGCCTGATCTGTTTTACCCACCATTTCAGACAACATGGCACCCCTGAATAAATACTCTGAGGAAATCGCTTGGTCTTCTTCAAAAATGGTACCTGCATTTTTATAATGTGCAATGGCATCATCATTTTTTTTCAATTCTGCATATGCATCGCCCAACAAGCCTTCAGCCTTCGCCTCTACCTGCTTGGCACCATTTGCACTAAAATCACTGAGTTGATCAACTGCTTTTTGAAATTCTCCCAATTGAAGGTAAGATGCTCCCGCATAAAAATGAGCAAGGTTAGCAGCTTTAGTGCCACTGTATTTGCTGATGACCTTGAGGAATCCAGGTGTTGATCCAGCACCATTCAGTGCCAGGTTGAAAGAGTCTTTCCTGAAGTAGTTTTCAGCTGCAAAAAGTTCTTCATTGGCTTTCTGCTCCTTGGGCATTTGAATAAAATTCTTGTATCCAAGATAGCCACCAACAATAACAATAATAGCAACGGAAACTGTAATGATTTTTTTGCTATTTTTTTCCCAGAAACCGATGGCTTTGTCTACCACTTCCTGATCGCCTGTATCTACTGTTTTTTTATCTGACATTTTATGGAATTTAAAATTAATCTACAATAAATGGATAATCTTCTTGCTGATATACGTCTTTTAATAATTCGTTGTCATCTGGCCAAGGGCTTTCTTCCGCAAAACGAACACATTCTTCAATGACTTGCCTGATTCTTTCGTTAATCTGTTCAATCTCAACTTCGGCAACTGAAAACTCGTTGACCAATTTGTTTTTGCAATGATCAATAGGATCTCTTTCCTTGTATTCTTCTACCTCATCCTTGGAACGGTATTTTTGTGGGTCACTCATGGAATGCCCTTTGTAGCGGTATGTTTTCATTTCCAATAAGGTTGGCCCTTCCCCTGCCCTTGCACGCTTGACAGCTCTTGCAACAGCCTCATGCACAGCCTCAGGGCTCATGCCATCAACTTTATCAGCTGGCATATCGTATGCGTCTGCCAATTTATAAATATCCGTGACATTGGATGTTCTCTCTACTGAAGTCCCCATTGCGTAATTGTTGTTTTCGCAAATGAAAATCACAGGAAGTTTCCATAACATGGCAAGGTTAAATGTTTCATGCAACATTCCCTGGCGTGAAGCACCATCCCCAAAAAAAGTAAGGCTTACGTTGTCTGTTCCTTTGTACTGTTCGGCAAAAGCAAGACCTGCTCCAGTGCCAATTTGTGCACCAACAATGCCATGTCCTCCGAAGAAATATTCCTTTACACCGAAAAAGTGCATGCTGCCTCCTTTTCCTTTGGAGCAACCTGTAGCCTTGCCATAAAGTTCCGCCATACACGTGTTGGCACTCATGCCCTTGGCAAGCGCTAAACCATGATCACGGTATGCGGTAATAAAAGGATCTTCCTGCCTTGTTGCTGTCATACAACCAGCAGCCAGAGCTTCCTGACCAATATAAAGGTGACAAAAGCCCCTGATTTTTTGCATACCGTAAAGCTGACCTGTTTTCTCCTCGAACCTGCGAAGCAGGAGCATCATTTCATACCAGTAGAGGTAGGTTTCTTTTGTGAATTTTGTTGCAGCCATAACGATTAATGGTTCTTTTTCTTAAAGTTGGGCAAATATACTGCGAAAAACACAAAACTGACCCATTTCTCCCTCCAAACTGATTAATTTTCAACACATCGTGTATTTTTACATCCACCTTCTATTTTGTTCAAAATCAATCATATCAATCTAACCCAATTCAGGAATGCCCATTCTGCAGCTTTTTCTTTTGAAAACCGCATCACTGCTGTTTGTGGCCTGAACGGTACGGGAAAGACAAACTTATTGGATGCTGTTTATTACCTGTGTTTTACCAAAAGCTATTTTAATAAAACTGATTCCAGTGCCGTTGAAAAAGGGTCAAATGGCTTTAGTCTGCATGGTTCATTTACAGAAATAGAAAACAAAATTTTAGTTTCCTTGATTCTCAGAGAGAATGGGAAGAAGGAATTATCGGTTGACCAGGAACCCATCACCCCATTTTCCAGCCATATTGGTAAATTTCCGGTAGTTTTCATTGCACCTGATGATGTAATCCTGATTACTGGCGGTAGTGAAGAAAGGCGCAAATTTCTTGACACCCTGCTTTGTCAACTGGACCACGATTATTTGCTTCAACTGATCCGGTACAATAAATTTCTCCAAGACAGGAACAGGTACCTCAAGAATGTTGCAGGCAGCATTGCCGACCCCATTCTCCTTGATTCCTTCGATGAGCAGTTGGTCCAGTCTGGTATTTTTTTGCTCAAAAAAAGGAGCGCTTTTCTAAAAAGTTTCATTCATACAGTTGTTGATTTATTTGGGTTCATTTCCGCAGACAAGGAAAAGCCCGAATTGGTCTATATTCCATCAACTTCAGCTGATGAATATGCAAAAGCCATGCAAAATGCAAGGCAGAAAGACATCCTCCTCCAAAGAACATCAGTGGGTGTTCACCGAGACGATATTGAAATTTTGATGAATGAAATGCCTTTCAAACAAGCGGCATCACAGGGGCAAAAAAAGAGCATGTTGTTTGCGCTGAAATTGGCCTCCTTTTCTTCACTAAAGCATCATTTTGGTTTTGAACCTATTCTGCTGCTGGATGATATCTTTGAGAAACTGGATCAGGAAAGGTTGAAGCGTTTGCTGGACTGGGTCTGTATCCGCAACAATGGTCAGGTAATTTTAACTGATACTCATCATGAAAGGGTAAATGATGCCTTAACCAACATTTCCTTACCTTTCCAGTTGATAAATTTGTAAACCATGCCTGAAGCCATTTCCCTTGGAGACGCCCTGAAAAAATTCCTTGAAAAAAGCAGGATAAAAAATGATATTCAATCACTGCAAATCGAAGACCATTGGGAGAAAATCATGGGAGAAACCATAGCAAAATTTACTGATCGTATTGAAATCAGGAATGGCACCCTTTTTATCTACACCGCTGTTGCTCCTTTAAAGAATGAGTTGATTTTTCAAAAAGATCTGATTGTTCAGCGGGTAAACGAAAGTATCGGGGAAAATCTTGTAAGAGAAGTTGTTGTGTCCTAAAAATCAAAAAGCAATCCTTATTGCCAATCCTCCCCAGCCTTCAAAGCCGGAGCCATCACCAAATTCAAATGATGGTTGCCAATCAAGTGAAAAATTCAATGGAGTTCCTGATAGTTTATAATCCAACCCTAATATACCATCAACACCAAGCAATGTGCCTCCGTTGTAATACTTTGCATTGTAAAATCCAAGATGAGGGCCACCACCATAATACCATCTCAACCCTTCCGCACCATTGATGTCATTATGGAATTCATACAGGAGTGTTGCCCTGAAGCCTTTGTTGAAAAATGCAGCCTGGCCTTCAAGATAATTTCCTCCACTGACACTTCGTTTCAATGTGATTGTACCAGGATAAATTTTGACCCCTATTGCAGTAGTATAACTGCTTGAATTGTCTTGTGAAAAGCTGGTTTGAAATGAAACGACTGTGATGAATACAAGCAGGAATAGTAATTTCTTCATGTACGCAAGTAAATGAAAATCAAAATCATACAAAATGGAAATTGTCTAAACTTATCTTAAAATATCTGTTTTCACATTGTTAAAATCTCCCCTGCCCCATTTGTCAAGTATTACGCCCTGTTGTATTTCAAATAAAGTAGGTATTGACCTCGCTGCTGTTTTGATGGCAACCAGATCGCCTTTATAAACCGGGATATCGATTCCTGCTGTCTTTAACAATATCAAGAGATTGTCTGCATCAGATGATACCGCAAAAATGGGTCTTTCGTTTTTTTTGAGCGTTTCTGTTATTTCCTTAAAATCATTCAACCATTTGTCATTGTCGGTTTCAACTTTTTTGGTGAAAAGGATGTACAACTGACGGGGATCACTCAAAATGGCATCCGTTGTATCATTACCGGTTGGCGAGATGATAACAAAATCTTTGATGGCTGGTTTTGCATTCCCTTCCCGGATGAGCTTGTCATATCTTCTCAAGAAAACATAGCTGCTGTCATTGAAATCGGCTGGAAAATGTTCAGCATCAAATTCTATTTCCTTGCCATCTTTCTGGTAAACAAAATTGATGACAGTGCTGTCAGGTATGGCTCCAGGGGGAATTTGCATTTTCTCTCTTATGTCCACGCCTTTTTTGTAAGGAAGACAATCAAAAACCGGAAGATGTTCCTGCACATAAAACTGGATCCAAAAGGAAAAAAAACTGATCACCAAAAGCATGAAAACAGCAACGGAAGGCCTGAGCAATGATTTGACCTGATCTCGTTTGTACAGTAAAAAGCCAATCATGGCAAAAAGTACAAGATCTTTTATAAATGACTGATTAGCAGTAAGTTTTATGCAGTCACCAAAACAACCACATTCTTTGATTTTGCCAGAAAAAACTGCATAACCAGTCAGAAAAGTAAAGAAAACAATCAAGATGAAAAGCAACCAGCTGAAGAGTCTGAATTGCCAACCCAGCAATACGGCAAAGCCGGCAATGATTTCAAATGCAATCATCAGGATTGAAAGAGCCAGGGTATAATCATCCAGAAACCCCATTCCCCAGATCTCAAAAAACTCCTGCATTTTGTAGCTTAAACCCAAGGGGTCGTTTGCCTTGATCAAACCACTGAAAATGAAAAGTCCTCCTACAATAATTCTGGTTAAACCCATTAATAACTTCATGAGGATATTTTTAAGATGAATGACCTGGTTTAGCTTCTCCAATGAGGATCAGACCGAAAATGGCATAATTGATGATATCGACAAAGTTGGCATCAATTCCTTCACTGATGATGGTTTTGCCGTCATTGGAAAGAATTTGCCTGATCCGACTGAGTTTCATCAGAATGAGATCGATGAAGCTTTCCTGGCTCATGTCTCTCCAGGCTTCGCCATAATCATGGTTTTTATCCAACATGGTGTCTCTGGAAAAACTGATGAATTGATCATAACGCTTTTCCACTTCATCAGGATTCATTTCTTCCATTTCACTGTCTCCAATCGCCAATTGTATCAGTCCTATTACGCCGTAGTTGACAATTCCCCTGAATTCTCCGGTAATGTCATCTCCTATTTTCTGTACTTTTTTTTCCTGAAGGGTTCTGACGCGCATGGCTTTGATGAAGATCTGATCAGTAATTGAAATAATCCGGAGACAGCGCCAGGAAGTGCCATAGTCACGTGTTTTTTTGATGAATATGTCTTTACAGGTGCTTACGGCTAGATCATATTGAGTATTGGTTGTAGCGCTCATGCTTGAAATGGGATAAAAACCCGAAACTGCTCGGGTTATATGGTAAATTAGTTCATTTTTGCAGTTCTGCTTGGCAAAAATAGCAAAGGAAACAACATGATTGAACTTAATTCAAAAGGACGTACACTAAAATCAGACAAGCCCCTGGTCATGGGTGTATTGAATTGCACTGAAGATTCTTTTTATGAGGCCAGCAGAACCTCCCTTTACCCTGCCATCTGTAGGAGGATTGATGATTTGATCAATGCTGGTGTTGATATCATCGATATAGGAGGAAAAAGTACCAAACCCGGCAGTGCAGCTATCACTTCTTCCTTGGAAATTGAAAGAATCAGCGCCGCAATTCTGTACATGGTCAGTCACAAAAAGAGGGTCTGGAGCTCAATCGATACAACCAGTGCTGAAGTTGCCCAATATGCTGTAGAAAATGGAATTGATATTGTCAATGATGTCAGTGGTGGTAACATGGATGTTCAAATGATATCAACGGTAGCATCCCTTGAGGTACCTTTCATTTGTACCCATATGCAAGGTACCCCAGCAACGATGCAAGAAAACCCACAGTATGAGGATGTAACCAAAGACCTGATAGCATTTTTTAAAGGAAAAATTGAAACTTGCCAGCGTGCAGGCATCAAGGAGATCATCCTGGATCCAGGTTTTGGTTTCGGGAAAACCATTGAACACAACTATGCTTTGGTCAGTGAATTGGAAAAAATTGTAGCACTCGGCCTACCAGTTTTGGCAGGATTCTCAAGAAAATCAATGATCTATAAACTGCTTGATACTACTCCTGAAGGGGCCCTGAATGGAACAACTGTATTGAATACTGTAGCGCTGATGAAGGGCGCTTCCATGCTTCGGGTACATGATGCAAAGGAAGCAATCGAAGTAGTAAGGATCATGGAACAAATCAAAAAGGCATAAAAAAAGGAGCACTTGATGTGCTCCTTTTTTAGTTTATCTACCAGCTGGAGGAGGAGGCATTGCACCTTGTGGTGCTTTTGGCAGATCCTTCACTTCAACTACTTCGATATCGAAAATCAGGTTTTGGTTGGGCTGGATCGCTGGCGGACTTCCCTGAGGTCCGTAAGCCATGCTGGAAGGAATGAACATTTTTCCTTTTCCACCTTTTTTGAAAACGGTAATGCCTTCAAGCATTCCCTGAATGGCACCTTCCTGCTTAGCAACAAAGAAGAATGTATCCAAGCCATGGGGTGAGAATTGTTTTGCAGTATCGATATTAGAATCAAAATACTTTCCTTCAAAACTATACCCATTGTATTTTACACCAACCAGCTGACCTGAATCAGCCTGTTTTCCTGTACCCTGTTGCTCAATTTGAACATAAACACTGTTGTTAACCTTGTCAGCCTTGATGCTTTTCAAAGAAAGGTATTTCTCTATGGCAGCCATTTCCTTGACCTTGTAGCGATTTATTTCTTCCTTGTAATCATCAACTGCAAAATCACGAGAGGCTTTTCCATTTTTATTTTTGAAAACAGAAAGGATCTTGATGGTCATTTGTTGTTTGTCCCCTTTTTTCATGTAAGGAGGCACACCATATTGTGACCCTTTTTGAAGGGTATCAAAAAACTGGTAACAAACGGCGCTGTCACCAACCTTCATTTTGGTGAGAAATTCAGAAAAATCATGGAATCTTCCTACGCTGTCCACCTGATCATAAACAGGCATGAAATCATAAGAATTCATCACAGATGAGTCTTTGTAGGTGAGCTTGTACTGGAATTTTACAAAATCACCATGTTCCAGTTTTTCACCAGAACCTTGATTGAAGATCTTGTATTCAAGTCCTGACTTGGTTTTTTCAAACCCTACATTCTTACATGCATTGAGCATGAGAATGGATAAGGCGCTGAGCAGCAGAGTTGTTTTTTTCATTTTATTGTTGTTATTGTAAAGAGGTAAATTCTTTGAGTGCTTGTTTAAATTGTACGACGTTTTGTTCCAGCGAATCTGTACTTCTTCCACCTGATGCATTGTAATGACCTCCGCCAGAGAAATATTTTCTGGCAAACGTATTGCAATCGAATGTTTCTTTGCTCCTGAAAGACCACTTCCTTTCATCATCCCGATCAATCAACAATGCTGCCATCTCAATTCCCTGAATCGACAAGGGATAATTCACCAGTCCTTCTGTGTCACCCGTTTTGATGTGAAACCGCAGGATATCTGCCTTGGGTATGCAAATCAGTGCAGTATTGTATTCATAAAAAACTTCCATTCTATTGGAAAGTACATGACCAATAAAACGCAACCTGTTTTCATGGAAATTATCGTAAGTCTGCGAATGAATCTTGGCATGTTCAATGCCCTGGAGTTGAAGCTCCGCAACCATATAATGTACACTTGGAGTCGTAGAAGCAAAGCGAAAAGAGCCAGTATCAGCCATTACACCAGCATACAGGCATGATGCAATATCCTTGTCAATCAGTTCTTTTTTACCAGACAAAACAATGAAATCATAGACCATTTCAGCCGTTGAGCTTTTTTTGATATTGCTTTCACCAAAATCAAAACAGGCTGTCTGGGGTTCTCTGTGGTGGTCTATCAATACTTTTTTACAGTCAAGGTTGGTCAAGACCTGTTCCATGTTTCTTGTCCTGCTAAAATGATTGTAATCCAGACAAAACAACCATTTGGCCGTTGACAAATATTCCTGTGATGGGTTGCCTTTGGATTCGAAATCAATCACATCTGAACATCCGGGCATCCATTTGAGAAAATCAGCCCAATTGGTTGGAGAAATCACCTTAACAGGGTATCCTTGTTTTTTAAAGAAATGGTATAAACCCAAAGCAGAACCCATTGCATCAGGATCTGGTTTCTGGTGCATTGTGATTACAATGGGATCAGAAGGTGATAAAAAGTCAAAAACGGTACTGATTTCTTTCATCTTGGAGAGCAAATGTACAATCCTGGTGCTTAAAATCAATAAACCTTTTCTTGGGGCTTGGCTAAGCTTGGTTTACCTTTGCATTCCAAAAACATGAGAATATGACCAACAAGACGTTTACAATGATCAAGCCTGATGCATTTGCAGCTGGCAACGCAGGTGCCATCCTAAAACACATCGAAGGTGCCGGATTTAACATCAAAGCGATGAAACTCTTAAAACTGACTCCTGAAAAAGCTGGAGAATTTTATGCAGTACACAGTGAAAGGCCATTTTACGGAGAATTGGTGGCATTCATGAGCAGTGGCCCAATTGTTGCTGCCATTCTTGAAAAGGAAAATGCAGTTGCAGATTTCAGGACGCTGATTGGAGCGACCAATCCAGCCAATGCTGAAGAAGGAACCATCCGCAAGATTTACGCCAAGTCTGTTGGTGAGAACGCCGTGCATGGAAGTGATAGCGATGAGAATGCCGCCATTGAAGGAAGTTTCTTCTTTTCTGCGTTTGAAAAGATCTGATAATGCTATGCTGTAGCTCAAAGGGTGACCATCAAGTCACCCTTTTTTGTTGACACTACCCCTCAGCACCTTTACTGCTGTATAGAGAAAATTAAACAATTCAGAACTTTCGAAACAAGTGCACGTTATATTCGTAAAACAAACATTCCCATGGCCTACCATTCACTGGAAGCTTGCTTACTTGATCTTGAAAAAAATGGTCAACTGGTGAGGATCAAGGAAGAAGTTGATCCGTATCTGGAAATGGCAACCATTCATCACCGTGTATATGAAGCTGGGGGGCCTGCATTGTTGTTTGAAAATGTCAAGGGGTCCAATTTCAGGACAGCCTCGAATATTTTTGGCAGCCTGGAAAGAAGTAAATTTATTTTCAGGGATAGTTTAGCTCATATGCAAATGCTGATCAACCTTAAGAATGATCCAGTTTTGGCATTAAAAAAACCTTTTCATCACCTGGGTGCCCTGTTTACAGCCTTCACTGCCTTGCCGCTGAAAAACCCTGTCAGCAAACCCGTTTTATACCAGGAAATTTCCATCCAGGACATCCCTCAGATTCAACATTGGCCAATGGATGGAGGTGTTTTTGTGACTTTGCCACAGGTGTATACAGAAGATATTGATGCGCCAGGCATCATGAAATCCAATTTGGGAATGTATCGGATTCAGTTGTCCGGAAACGATTATGTCCCCAACAAGGAGATTGGACTCCATTATCAGCTTCACCGGGGCATTGGGGTACACCAAACAAAAGCAAATAAGAAGGGCGAACCGTTGAAAGTGAGCATATTTGTAGGAGGTCCACCCTCTCATACCGTTTCTGCAGTCATGCCATTGCCTGAAGGGCTCAGTGAGATGACTTTTGCAGGAGCGCTGGGAAAAAGAAGATTCAGGTATTGTTATCGAGATGGTCATGCTGTCAGCACGGATGCAGATTTTGTGATCACTGGTGAGGTTATGCCAGGTGAAAATAAGCCAGAAGGCCCATTTGGAGACCATCTTGGATATTACAGCCTCACCCATCCATTCCCTTTGATGCGGGTGCACAAAGTCTATGCACGTAAAAATGCCATCTGGCCCTTTACGGTTGTTGGTAGACCACCACAAGAGGATACCAGTTTTGGACAATTGATCCATGAAATAACAGGTTCGGCCATTCCAAAGGAAATCCCGGGTGTGAAGGAAGTACATGCTGTTGATGCAGCAGGTGTTCACCCCCTTTTGCTTGCGATAGGAAGTGAACGGTATACTCCATACATGCCTACCAAGCAGCCGGCAGAATTGCTCACCATTGCCAACCATATTTTGGGAACCGGTCAACTCAGTTTGGCTAAGTTTCTCTTCATTACTGCAGACGATGTCAACAAACTGACCACGCACAATGAAGCAATTTTCTTACAATATGTACTGGAACGTTTGCATACGGAACGAGATGTCCATTTTCATACGCATACCACCATGGACACCCTGGATTATTCAGGAACAGGCTTGAATACAGGCAGCAAGGTGGTATTTGCCGCTTATGGTAATCCTGTAAGAACCCTGGCAGTTGAATTGCCAGATGCATTGGAGGAAATCAGTGCTTTTGTTGATTGCAGGATGATTATGCCAGGAGTAGCTGCTTTTCAGACCAAGCCATATGTTGATGAGCAGACTACCCTGGAAGAAATGAAGAGAACTAATGAGATATTGAAAGGAAAAACAGGTCCGTCCTTTGGCGTACCGCTCTTGATTTGGTGTGATGATGCCCATTTTACTGCTCAAAATATTAAAAACTTTCTTTGGGTGGCCTTCACCAGAACGAATCCATCGCATGATATTTACGGTATTGATGAATTGCATGCACACAAACATTGGGGTTGTACTGGTCCAATTATCATGGATGCTCGCATCAAACCACATCATGCCCCTCCGGTGGTTTTAGATCCGGCAATGATCAAAAAAACAGACAGATTTTTTGGTCCAGGTGGTTGCTTGGAAGGGATAATTTGACATTTTTTCTTAGCTTTGCACCCCGTTCGGGACGTAGCGCAGCCCGGTAGCGCGCTTGCATGGGGTGCAAGAGGTCGCTAGTTCGAATCTAGTCGTCCCGACAAAAAAGAGTCTTGGTTGCCAAGGCTCTTTTTTATTGCTCGTCTCGTCGACAATATAAAATTTCTTTGGTGCCTATAGTATATGCCTTTTATTATCAAAAGGGTTATCTTCGCTTAATTCTCATTTTATGACGATTCTCGTCCGCAAAGCCTTGGTTAAAGATATCCATTCACCTCATCACAACAAGAGGATGGACATACTCCTCTCCGATGGAATTATTGCTGAAATTGCTGATCACATTGAAACAGTTGTTGATAGGCTTATTGATTCCCCAGGAATTTCAGTATCACCTGGCTGGGTAGATGTATTTGTCAAAGGAACTGACCCAGGATTTGAGTACAAAGATGATCTTCATTCCGTTTCGGCCTCTGCCGCAAAAGGTGGATTCACGCACCTGTTCCTCACCTCCAATACACAACCCGTTACCCAGAACAAGACAGGTGTACAGTACATAAAAAATCATCGAGCTACTCAACCAGTTGCACTTCACCCAATTGGGGCTGTCACCAAAAATACTGAAGGCAAAGAACTGACAGAGATGTTTGAAATGAGGCAAAATGGTGCAATAGCATTTGGTGATGGAACCAAAAGCATACAATCCGCTGGTTTGCTCATCAAAGCATTGCAATATGTCAATGCCTTTGATGGTATCATCATACAATTGCCAGATGATCACACGGTTGCTCCCCATGGGTTGATGCACGAAGGAATTGTCTCCACTCAAATTGGCTTACCGGGAAAGCCTGCTTTGGCAGAAGAAATAATGGTTGCAAGAGACATAGAACTTTTGCGGTATACGAATTCCAAACTTCACCTTACCGGAATCAGTTTATCCACTTCTGTGGATATGATCAGAAAGGCAAAAAAAGAAGGCCTCAACATAACCTGCTCCACAACACCGTATCATCTTGTGTTTACTGACAATTCATTAATGAGAGGATATGATACCAACCTCAAGGTAAATCCACCCCTTCGCACAGAAAAAGATCGTCAGGCCCTAATTGCTGCCGCAAAAGATGGTACCATCGATTGTATTACTACACACCATACCGCCCAAAACAAAGATGCCAAAGTATGTGAATTTGAATATGCCGGTCTGGGCATGCTTGGGCTAGAGTCTGCATTTGGAATTCTCGGAACGGCTGGTCTTGAAATAGATCAAATATTGAAATTGATCTGTTTCAATCCTAGAAATATTTTCGCTCTTGAATCTGGTATATCAGTCGGGAAAACTGCTGACCTCACCTTATTCAATGAGCATACCGAATGGATTTTCAACAGTACTGACATCAAGTCCAAGTCTTCCAATTCACCTTTTATTGGTACTTTACTAAAAGGAGAAATTATTGCAACAATTTTCAACACAAATATCAATTCAAACTGAACACATGAAAAATAAAACATCCCATTTGATTGCAGGAGGTGTAATTGGAGGAGTACTTGTATTGGTTAATGTTATTTTTATCATTTTTGATTTGACCGGCAATACAAAAGTTTCATGGATTGGTTCGGTCATCAACATTGGTTTGTTGGTATATTTTATTCTAGAGTTTGGAAAACAGCATGAGTATATAAAATCTTTTGGAGAGCTTTTTAGCTATGGATTTAAAGCCACCGCTTTTACTACACTCATCCTAACTGCCTTTATGGTTATTTATTCTTTTGCATTTCCTGATGCTGCAGACAAAGCCATGGAAATTGCAAGAGAACAGATGTCTAACCAACCCAATATGTCGGAAGAAACAATTGATGCTGCGCTTGAAATGACCAAAAAATTCTATTTTCCCATTTTGATTGGTGGTACCATTTTTGGAACCATGATGGTTGGTGCAATTGGTTCTTTGATTGGAGCTGCCGTAACAAAGAAAAATCCTTCTCATCCATTCCAAAACCAATAAATGAATATATCCGTCATCATACCGCTTAAAAATGAAGCTGAATCTCTTCCGGAATTGACAACCTGGATCAAGAAGGTGATGGAAGCCAATGCCTATACGTATGAGGTAATTTTGGTTGATGATGGAAGCAATGATCAATCCTGGGATGTCATTACCTCAATTCATCAGCATGATGACCGGTTTAAAGGAATAAAATTCAAACGCAATTATGGAAAATCTGCTGCGCTGAATGTTGCTTTTAGAGAAGCAAAAGGAGATGTCGTCATTACCATGGATGCTGATTTGCAAGACAGTCCGGATGAAATTCCTTCTTTGTATCGAAAAGTGATGCATGAGCATTTTGACCTGGTGAGTGGCTGGAAAAAGAAAAGGTTTGACAATGTATTGACCAAGAACATACCATCAAAATTCTTTAATGCAGTAACAAGAAGAATGTCTGGTATTCAATTGAATGATTTCAATTGTGGCTTGAAAGCCTATAAAAATGAAGTCATCAAGCATATCGATGTTTATGGTGAAATGCACCGTTATATTCCAGTTCTGGCCAAATGGGTAGGATACAGCAAGATTGGAGAAAAAGAAGTGGAGCACAGGCCAAGAAAATATGGCAGTTCCAAATTTGGATGGGAAAGGTTCATCAATGGTTTCTTGGACCTGACCACCATCATGTTCATTGGGAAGTTTGGGAAAAAACCCATGCAATTCTTTGGCCTGCTGGGTACAGTTTCTTTCCTGATTGGTTTTCTGATCAGCCTTTACCTTGTCATTGCTAAAATCATCAATATTGATTTTAGCATTACAAACAGGCCGGGTTTTTACATTGCACTAACGCTTATGATGATTGGAACACAATTGTTTCTTGCTGGATTTATAGGTGAACTGGTTTCAAGAAATGCATCAGACAGGAACAGCTATAACATTGATTCCACCAAGGGTATTTGATTTAAAACAGTTCTATGTCCGATAAGCCAACCATTGTTTTCCTCGGACCTTCCTACCCTTACCGGGGCGGCATTTCATCATTTACAGAGCGATTGGCCCGCGAATTTCAATCATCAGGCTTCGCATGTTTACTGTATACTTTTTCCTTGCAGTATCCTTCTTTTCTGTTTCCTGGCAAAACCCAATACTCCTCAGCGCCAAGACCCAAAGACCTCAACATCAAAGAGGCCGTCAACTCCATTAATCCCCTGAATTGGCTTAGCGTTGGAAGGGAATTGAAACGATTATCGCCAGATTTTATCATTGTACGCTACTGGCTTCCATTTATGGCTCCAGCATTTGGTACAATTCTAAGGATTGTAAGACAAAACAACCATACCAAAGTGATTTGCATTGCAGACAATATCATTCCTCATGAAAAAAGAATGGGAGACAAAATGCTGACCTCCTATTTCAACCAAGCTGTTGATGGATATATTGCCATGAGTGCACAGGTTCAGCATGATATTGTTTCACTCGGAATTCACAAACCAGTTCAATTGCTTCATCATCCGTTGTTTGATTATTTTGGAGATCCTGTTGAACGCATGAAAGCCAGAAAAGAATTGGGCATTGATCATCAAGGGGGATTGCTTTTGTTTTTTGGCTTCATCAGGCATTACAAGGGACTGGATTTGTTGTTGGAAGCCATGGCTGATCATCGCATCAAAGAAAACGGATACAAACTGATTATTGCCGGAGAGTTTTATGAGGATCCAGATAAATACACCAATCTTATCCGGTCTTTTCAGCTCGAACAACAGGTAATGCTTTTCAATGAATTCATTCCCGAGCACAAGATTCGTTATTTCTTTAGTGCTGCTGATGTACTTGTTCAACCGTATCGACATGCCACCCAAAGTGGTGTAACCCCCCTTTCCATGCATTTTGAACTTCCCATGATTGTAACCGACGCTGGCGGTCTCAAAGAAATGGTGATTGATAAAATTACAGGGCTCATAGTAGAAAAAAATGCAGCATCCATTGCAAATGGTATCCTTGACTATTTCAAGATGGGAAAAGAATTTTTTATTCCCTCGTTGGTTCAGCAAAAGAAATCATACTCATGGTCTGCGATGCAAGCAGGAATTATGGCCTTTGGAAACAGGCTGAAGAGCGAAAAGAATGCTAAATAAACTGAAAAGGTCATTGTTTCCGTTCATTTTATCCGAATTTTGATGCATAAATGTTTACTGTGAACAATCGCTTTTTTCTGCTGGTCATATGCTCAATCTGCTTGAACACGATCTCCGCACAATCATTGATCAAAAAGGAGACCGCAAAACTCCTTGTTCAACAACAAGACAGCCTTGCCAGTTACGGGCAACAAATGGTTGGTTCT
>Ga0214921_10004173_pt1 | contig 21503 bp, 18 predicted proteins | sample LL1505_MetaG_FD_177992 | JGI IMG/M metagenome (GOLD analysis project Ga0214921, IMG submission 177992) | Freshwater microbial communities from Lake Lanier, Atlanta, Georgia, United States - LL-1505 | ecosystem: Environmental > Aquatic > Freshwater > Lake | place: USA: Georgia | collected... | reverse complement strand
GCTCGGCAGAGGCCTTGGGTTGAATAGATTTCAATTTCATCTTCACTCCTTAGGTTGAAAGATGAACCAAAACCCTCCTTTAATCAAGTACCCCTATTTGTCTCACACACGCTGACGTCGGACAGGCGATGGCTTCATCGGTGATGTGACCACCGACGGGCGCAGCAGGATTGTTGGGTTCCATGTCTTCTTACCTAGATGTTAATGTCTTTGCTCTGGCGGGGGCCTCGCTACTTCGTCCAGCGACAAATTGTCGGGCGAAAAAGGCTTGCATTGGCTGAGCCCATATGAACGGCCACTGACACGACAGTATGCGCGCTCATTTGCTATGCAGGACTTCGGGCATCGAGGGCATGTCCGGTAAAGGCATCGAGAAGCGTCCATCGATGCGGGTGTAGTTCATCTTGCCGGCCAACCGGCCGATCGGGTCCAGCTTCTGGCCATCGACATTGAAGGCTGCATCGACGATGCCTTCCCGGTAGTGGAACTGCAGGACTTCGCCGATCACCAGGGTGTACGGCAACCGGCCGATCTTGCGCATCTCCAGCACCCGGCATTCAAACTGCGCGGGAAAGTCGATGAGCCGGGGAGGCGCGACCTTCAGGGACGGCTCGGTGCGTAGGCCCGCGTGGGCGACTTCGCTTACCGCGCTCGGGAACGGGATCGCGCATAGGTTCATGCCATGCCGCGAGGTGTGATCGACGATGTGGACGACGAATTCCGGCAGCCTTTCCAGGTTGCGCACGGTATCCTTGAGCGAATCTTCGCCGGGACCGATGGACAGCATTACCATGGGTGGCTTCACCCCAATGGCATTGAAAAAACTAAACGGCGCCGCGTTGACGCCATGCGGTCCCAGCGTGGTCACCAGTGCGATGGGCCGCGGTATGACGGTTCCGGTGAGCAGCTTGTACTGTTCGTGGGTGCGCAGCGTAGCGGCGTCAAAGCTGGTGTGGCGCGGTACGGCCGTGTCGGCGGAATTAGCTTGCATGAGTGTCTTGATAGTGTGAGGACGGCTGCGCGGACTTTTCAAGTTTGGCCGACTCACACCAGCCGTACCTGCCCGTGGGCGTCCTTCTCGGTTTTCAGCACGCGGGCGTCGGCACGGACCGGCCAGCCGGGATCTTCCGCATAGTAGGTGCTAGCCTGCGTGATACGCATGCCCATGTCGAGGAATACCGACTCTTCGGTGCCCGCGTTGAAATACGAATAAGGCGTGCGGGCATGGATCACCAACAGATCCCATGGCGCCAGTTCCCAGACCTTGCCGGCGGCCCGGAAGGCGCTGTTCCCCTGCAACTGGATGAAGAGCAGGTCGCGCTCCGCGGCGTGCCACGGACTGGCCTGGCCGACTGGATGACGCACCGTGTGTCCCGACAGGCCGTCCAGTCGCATATGCGGCCCGGCGCCGCGGTGAAAGCCCCACTGGTCGGCGAACGGCAAGCCCCAGCGGAATTCGTTGCGATAGTCCTTCCAAGCCATGTGAATACAGGCGGCGGCGCTGGGTTCACCTTCCGCTTTTTTGCTGCGCATGCAAAACACCAGCGCATTGGACAATCCACAATTGGTAAAGCGGTAATTCGCCTGGCGCGCAATGCCAAGCAGATCGAGCGCGCCAACGACATGCCGCTCGGGGCCGCTCGTAAATTCAAGCTCTCCTTCCACCCCAAGGTAGACGGTATCCGTCTGCGCCGCCTCCAGCGCACTTGCCTGTCCCGGCAGCAAGAGCAGCATCTGGCCCGACAGCGATCCGGCGTCGCACAGCGGATATTCGAGGACGTGGTGCCCCCAAGCGGCCGAGGCAGCCTTGCGCCACACGTACGAGCGCCGCGCGTCTTGCCATTGGAGCTGTTCTACCGGTGAGTCCAATTGCAATCTCCCTGCCATGATTTTGGCTCCGAAACCGGCATCAGCTCGGTGCCTTGCCATCAGCCGGAAGAATCAACTTCATCGACTCGACTTCCTGCTGAACCGCACGGCCGAATTCGGCCGGCCCAGCAAGGTCCAGGCTGACACCCAGCACTTTCATCTTTTTATCGAACTCGACGGTGTCCTTTTCGACCGCGGTTTTAATGGCGGCATGGAAGGCATCGATGATGGCCTGCGGCGTGCCACGCGGCGCAAACACGGCGTGCCAGGTCGAGTAGTGGAAGGGGTAGCCCGATTCGGTGAACGTCGGCACATCCGGCGTTTCCTTGGTACGCGTTTCGGTGGCGACGCCGAGCACACGCATAGTGCCCGCGCGCGCATGCGTATCAAAACCATAAAGCGGAGCGGCGCCGATCTGCACGTGCCCGCCAAGCAGCGCCACCAGCGCTGGCGCAGAGCCGTTGTAGGGGATGTGCGAGAGCTTGACTTTAGCGACCCGCGCGAATAATTGCATCATCACGTCCGGCGTCGAGGTCGGACCTGCGCTCGAGTAGGTCACTGTGCCGGGACGGGCGCGCGCGGCTTCGACGATGTCGCGCACCGACTTGAACGGCGAATCGGTCCTGACCGCAATACCGAGAGGAAGACTGACCAGGCGCGCGACCGGCACCAGGTCATCTACCTTGTAGTCGACATTGGGATTGGAGAGCGGATTGAGGATCACCGCCGCCGCCGACGACACGAGAAAGGTATAGCCGTCGGGCTTGGACTTGGCGACCGAGGACGCGGCGATCGCGCCGCCTGCGCCGGCCTTGTACATGATCACTACCGGCTGCTTGAGTTGCTCTGCGACCTTGTCCATGAAGGGACGCACGATATTGTCGGTCGACCCTGGCGCATAACCAACGACGATTTGGATCAAGCGGCTGGGATAACGATCCTGCGCTTGCGCCGACATCGAGCCCGCGAGGCCGACAAAGGCCAGCGCAGCGCAGCAGGCATTGTAAAAATAGTTGTTTGATTTCATGAAGTTTCCCATCCAAAAACGTGATTTACAGGTTAAAACGAAAGTACTTTACGGAATTCGGCGATGTCTTGCACAGTCTCGAATCGACGCGCGCTTTCGAGAAACCGGGCCACATACGCGGCGCCCAGTACCGGTTCCACGCAGGCGCGGAATTTCTCATCATGCTCGGAGTCGGTGACAACACGCGCGGGCCGATCATCGACCGCCTCGATGCGGCGCGCGAAACTGCCGCGGCGCGTAACGATTTCTACGTCGGTATAGGCTTCCAGGCCTGAGTAGTCTTTTTTCGGATCGTCGGTGCTGTAGCGTTCGACTCTTTTCAAGAGGTCGCGCACGCCGGGCCGCTTGACCTTCTCGTCGGTATAACTGGCCAGCGTCAGCTCGCCGTCGACGACAAAGGACGCAACGCTGTACTGGACGCTGAACTTGCCCTCCAGGCCAGTTTGCGGATTGTCATAGATCAGGGCTGCGTCCGAACCGGGCGCAAAGCCGATGCGTATGGTTTCAATTTCCTCGGCTCGGATCGCGTGTTGACGCTGGAGCGACTCGCAGCCGACCAGCGCGCGGTGGATCTCGCCGCAACAAGGCCAGCGCTTGTGATAGTTTCCAGGACTGATGATTTCCCACGGCTGACCCATGGCCGCGATCAGTTCGTCGAAGGGTTCACCGTTCGATGCGCCATACATCGAAAGAAAGTTGTTCTCTCCTTCAAAGATCGATGCATCGGCGGTAAAGCCTCGTCGCGCGAGCCAGACACATTCGATGCCGATGCGCGCCGCGTGCCCGGCGTGAAACGATTTGGTCATTGTGCCGAAATTACGGCGCATCCCCGAGGCCATCGATGCCGCGAGCCCCCACGCACAACGCATCTCCGGTTCGCCCAGCCGGTCAAGATGGCCCACCGCGGTGGCGCAAGAGATCACGCCAATGGTCACGGTGTTATGCCAGCCGCGCAGGTAATGATTAGGGCCGATAGCCCGCGTCAGCTTGGCCGCAACCTCGAGCCCTAAGCAATAGGCTTTGAGGATATCGGCGCCGTTGCTGCCGACCCACTCGCCCCAGGCCAGCAGGGCGGGAATCAACGTAGTGCTTGGGTGCGCGCGCAGATGCGGATGGGCATCGTCGAAATCGTGGACATGCGCGGCGATGCCGTTGGCCAGCGCGGCTTCGACCGCGGAAGTACGCACGGCGCTGCCCCAGATCGATGCAACCGGATCGCCGCCCTGTGCCTTCGCCCAGTCGCGCGCGATGGCTGCCACGGGTTCGGAAATGCCGGCGAGCGCGCAGCCGACTGTTTCAATCAACGCATTGGTGGCCGCCTTCAGGGCGGTGTCGGGCAGATCGCGCGATGCAATCACAAAACGTGCCATGCGGCCCGTTAGATCTTGTTGCGGGTCAAAGCTCATGGGATAAGGTGGATGTTGTGACGCATGTGAGGACGGGCTTGAAGGATCAATACAGATATTCGCCGCCGTTCAGATGCAGCAACTGGCCGTTAACGTATGAATCCGGATCGGTGAGATAAAGACACGCGCGGCCGACATCGTCCGGGGTTCCCTTTCTACGCAAAGGTATCTTTGCGACGCGCTCCCGCGAGATTCGTTCGAAGTCCGGATATTCCTCCAGGTTGCGCCGGGTCTCCATCAGCGCCGGTGCGATAGTATTGGCTGTAATGCCGAATGGGCCGAACTCCAGCCCGATTGCCTTGGCGAGGGCATGCATGCCCGCCTTCGCGGTGACGTTGTGCGCGCGGTTTGGCTCAGTGAAAAAACCGTCGCGACCGGAAATATGGATGATCCGTCCATAACCGCGCGCCTTCATCGAGGGCAGGACTGCGCGCGCAAGATAAAAGGCTGAGAACAGGCTGGTCTCCATGACGCTGGTCCAATCCGCGATGCTGATGTCGAGCAGGGGTTGGTGGCGCCGCAACCCGACGTTCGATACCGCGATGTCGACCCCGCCGAAGTGTGCCAGCGCCTGCGCCACCATCGCCTCGACTTGTTCGTGCTTCGATACGTCCGCAAGAATGGTCATGACCGCCGTATCCGGATCGAGGTCGAGGATGGCCTGCGCGCTCTCTTCAAGGTCGGCCATGTTCGCGCGGCCGTTGAGCACGATGTTCGCGCCTGCGCCGGCCAGCGCCAGGGCAATGCCCCTGCCAAGGTTTTGGCCCGATCCGGTGACGATCGCGGTTTGTCCTGCGAGGATCTTGTCTGCGTTAGCGTTAGCCTGAGCCATTGATGTGCCGTCCTTGGTCGTCTCTGGTTGACCCGTTACCCAAACGTTCCTGCGTGTGTCTTATGTCAAAAAAATGCAAAGCAAACGTTGCGGTCCTGACCGCTGCGGCCTGCTGCGATGTTGCCCTGCTGGGAATTATTGCGGCTGCGCCCGATCACGACACGGCTCAGTGTGCCGCGCTGCCCAGCGTTGCCGGTATGCCGCGATAGTCGTCGAAATCCTTGCTCACCGGACGTGCGGTATCGGTTTGCAGCCAGATGCGAATCATGCAACGGCGGCGCTCGCGTTCGGGCCAGTCCTTGAATGCGGTGCGCGAATGCAGCGTGGTGTAGTTGTTGATGATCTGAATGTCGCCGCGCTCGAGTTCCATATCGAGCCGCAACCTTGAATCTTCGGCAAGCTGGTCGACGGCGTCGAGCGCGGTCTTTTCGAGATCGGTGTAGGGCACGCCCTGGCGGATCGCCGTGGCGAAGGAATTCCTCGAATAGCGGCACGACAAGGCGCCTTGATTAGCGGTGAAAACCGGTACACGCTTGACCGAGTTTTCGCCGCCCTCCTCGATGCTCATGAAGTTCACGCCGTTGATCAGTGGCGCGATCAACTCAGGCTTTTTGGCCGCCAGTTCCTTGTAGACCGAAATCGAGCTGGCGATGCTGCTGCGCCCACCTACCATGGCCTTGCGTATGCACAACAATCCGACCATGTCGCATCGATCGGTGTGGAATTTGAGCTCGGCGTTTGTCTCGTATCCACGCACACGCTGATCGCCCAACTTCTTTCCGGTGTCGACCACGTCACGCAACAGCTGGCCATGCGAATTCTGGCTCAGGGGCCTGCCCATCAGATTCATCAATACCCAGTAGTAGGCCTTGAGCATTGTGTCGTCGAGGGCTGCGGGACTCTTCAAGAGCGCAAAGCCGCGCCCGGTCATCACTTCTTTTTCGATCTTCGAAAGAGCGGGCGCTGCGTTCGGCAAACGGCTGCGGTCGACGGCATGCCTTGAAATCTCTTCGTTGGTGCCGCGCCCGATGCGGCGCGCTTCGTCGACCAGCTCAGCCGTGACGGCCGGGTCCAGGGTGACGCACCATTGCTCCGGCACTTTTGCCATTTGTGAACCGGCCCATGCGAACGATTCGTCCAAAATCCCGAGGGTATGCGAAAACATGCGTGTATCTCCTCGATTCGTTTCAGAATTGATTTTGTCTCGGCAACCAGCCTTAACACCTTGGCATCATGCACCGCCGACTGGACCTTGCTCGTGCTCTCGATACCAGCTCTTGAGTTAGTTCTTTGTTTGGTAACCCAACTGCAGAATGGTCGCTCTAGTGCGTTTGCCAAGTTTTAATATAGCCTAACTGCTCGAGTGCGGTCTTCGTACGAATACATGGACTGCCTCCAAGTAGTCCAAGATTTCGGCCGCACCCTCCATCAACACGATGACAACATTCCGTACAAGCGGGTAGTCGCTGAGGTTCATTTTTTGTTTGCTTTGTTTGGCGAACTGAAGCATTCTTATATTTTTTATGGAGAAAAGAATTCTCAAATTTTGTAGATTCTCTAAGGCTTAGTCGAGATTGTCAAGGGACTAGCATTGCTAATGCGATAAAGCGCAAGCTCAGCAACAAAAGGTTGACACCCTGACGGATGTCTGTGTATGATTTCTCAGCGCGAATAAATATTTCTAGAGCGAATAAGACTGCAATAAAGTCCGATTGCCTTATTTTTTCGTTCGGCAGCAGCTTTCACGGTTCAAAGCTTAGGAGAAGCAGTCCATGCCTACAGTCGCATCGCACGATGGAGTACCGCTATTTTACGAGGTCCACGATTACACCGATCCTTGGAAGAATGCGCCGACGCTCATTCTGCAACATGGATTTGGCCGCTCGGGCCGCTTCTGGTACAACATGATTCCTTACTTGGCGCGCTTTTACAAGGTGCTGTGTCCGACCCTTCGCGGCTTGGGTAGCCATTATGAAATGCCCGATCCCGCCGAAAAAATAACAGCAGAAAATTATATTCGGGACCTAGTAACAATTCTTGATCATCTCGGCCTTGAACGAGTTCACTATGCCGGCGAATCGCTGGGCGGTATCATCGGGATGTATTTCGCCGGCATGCATCCCGCGCGTGTGCGTACCCTCTCCCTATTCGCGGCACCGCTGATCATCAGCGTTGAGACCCAGAAAACCTTCACTGTAGGACACCCTACCTGGCAGGACGCTTTGCGTACGCTTGGTGTAGGCGGCTGGTCCAACGCGGTCAACACTCTGACGCGCTTTCCTCCTAGCACCAACCCAGCCATGCTCGAGTGGTTTTCCAACGAGATGGCCAAGTCGAATGTCGAGGTAGTGATTGCCATGTCGCGTCTTGCCGGAAAAGTCGACCCGTCGCCGGTGCTGGGCAATATCGAGGCCCCTGTTCTGGGTCTGTATCCCAGCCATGGTGGCGCGCTAACCTCCAACAAGCAATTCGACATTCTCAGAAGCAAAATTCGCAATCTGAAGTTGATTCATCTGGATACCCAGTATCACATGGTGCATACGCTGGAGCCTGCCACCTGCGCAAAGCATGTCCTTTATTTCGCTTCAGAGTACGACGAAGTGCCGTGTCGCGAATCCTAGTCATGGCAACATGAAGTCAGGATAGTCTCCAACAAACCAGGCCCTAAACAAGGAGAGCAACATGAATATCGAAAATATATTATCAACACGCGTCGCGCCGCGCCCCGTCCGCTCAAAGTGGCTTTCGGCCGGCTTGTTGTCGCTCATGACCGGCGTGCTGTTCGGCGGGCTGACCCTGACGATTCCAACAGCGTCCAAGGCACAGTCGGCCGATCTGATCGCCAAGGCCATCAAGGAGGGTAAGGTCATGATCTATGGCGAAATGATCACGCCCACCATGCGCGAAATTAAGGCCGGTTTCGAAAAGAAGTATCCGGGCATCACGATGGAGTTCATTTATCTATCAGGCGCGCCGCTGATGAATCGTATCATTTCCGAGCAGGATGCGGGACGCCATCTTTCCGACGTCATCGCGATTGATACTGTGCGCATGCCGGTGCTGCTTGAAAAAGGCTACCTGACGACTTACGAGTCGGTCAACAAGCGTAACTACGACAAGCAGTGGCATTCGACGCCGGACAATCTGTGGGTACGCAATCACCTGTATCTCGGTGGCATCATGTACAACAGTAAGAGCGTCAGCTCGGCAGAGGCTCCGAAGAGTTACCAAGATCTGCTCGATCCGAAATGGCGCGGCAAGATTGCCCTCGTGAGCCCGATCGCCAACGACCTTATGTTCGCGATGTTCGCGGCCTTTGTGCGCGACATGGGCGAGCAAAAGGCTTACGAATTCTTCGATCGCCTGGCTGCACAAAAACCCCTGGTGTTTGGTCCTGGTGGCATTCGCGTTTCACAGGGCGTCGGCACTGGTGAATTTCCGATCGGTATCGGTTTTGTTGGCCATGTCTTCAGCGTTGGGCTGGAATCCGGGTACAACATGTCCATGGCACAGACCGATCCGGTCTATGCAGTGGGCGGCCCCGGCTTCGCAGTCTTGAAGAACGCCCCCCACCCGAATGCGGCAAGGCTTGCGGTGGACTATATGCTTTCCAATGAGTCGCAGGAGAATATCGCCAAGCTCGGCTATCGTTCGAACGCGACCAGCGTCAAGGGTATTCCGGAACTGACCGCTGCCAAAGTGAGAGTAGCGCCGGTGTTGACAGGCGCGGACGAGACCAAGTTGCGCAACAAGCTGAAATCACTTTTTGGCGGCTAAAGGCAGCTGCTTTTTTCAATGATGAACTTTGAGCGCCGGCCCCGTCCGGCGCCGTACGGAACCGCTAATGATACGCTTGGAAAGTTTGGATAAAACGTTTCGTTCAAGCGATCGCACGGTACACGTCATCAACAACGTGACGCAAGCCATACCGGATGGATCGTTTTTCACCCTTCTCGGCCCTAGTGGCTGTGGCAAGACAACGACCTTGCGCGTGATTGCCGGTTTGGAACGTCACGACAGCGGCAGTGTGTGGTTCGGGGATCGCCTCATTTCGTGTCCGGAAAAGAGAATATTCACGCCGACCAGCAATCGTGACATCGGCATGGTGTTTCAGTCGTATGCGATCTGGCCGCACATGGACGTCTATCATAACGTTGCCTATCCGCTGACAACGCGACGTCATCGACTTTCGCCCGATGAAATTCGCAAACGGGTGTCTGATGCCATCGAACTGGTTGGACTCGGCCCGTTGCTGCGTTCACCCTCGACGGCTCTGAGCGGCGGGCAACAGCAACGGGTAGCACTCGCCCGTGCGCTGGTGGCGCAACCGCAAGTCTTACTGCTGGACGAACCCCTGAGTAATCTGGATGCCTTGCTGCGCGAACGCATGCGTGCAGAGTTAATGCAATTGCAGCGCAAGATCCGCGTGACATCGGTGTACGTCACGCATGACCGAGCCGAAGCCTTATCCATGTCCGATTATATTGCGGTCATGAACGGCGGGTGCATCGAGATGGCCGGTACGCCCGAGGAAGTATACAAACGTCCGACAACTGAGTTTGTTGCGCAATTTCTTGGGCACTGCAATTTTCTGCCAGCGACGGTGCGCGAGCGAAGATCGGCCGGCAGTGGAATCGCTGAAACACCGTTTGGCAGCGTCACTACCGACATGCTCGCGATGCCCGAGGTCGGTTCTGCCATCAAACTGCTGCTTCGTCCCGAGGACCTAGTTACGGTGACAGAAGCCAGCATTCCGGGAAATCTGGTGATACGTGCCAAGGCTGCCAACACCATGTATTTTGGCGAGCATCACGAATCCGACGCCGTGGTGGGGGATATGGTGCTACGCTTCAAAGCGAATGGTGTGCCCATCGTTGACGGTGGCGAACTCAACCTGAGCTTGCGCGCGCCCCGTTGCTGGGCCTTTCCGGCGGAGAAATCGTAATGAGCACCCCAGGAATGATGGCAGAGAACCCGTGGGTTACGCCGCGCATGATGTTTGCGGTGGCGCTAGTTATTGTCGGCGTGGCCGTCCTAGTTCCTTGTGGCATGCTGATTTACGAAAGCCTGACGGTCGTTGAAGGAGGCATCAGACAAGCCACCATGCAGCATTACGCTGGGATCATCTCGCAGCAACGCACCTATGAACTCCTTGGCCGAACGGTCCTGTTCAGCGCCGCGATGACGGTGTTTGCCGGCAGTGCCGGCTTCCTGTTTGCATGGCTGGCAGTGCGTACCAATACGCCCGGTCGTCGCTTCATGCCGATTGCCGTGCTATTGCCCTATCTGATTCCACCCACCCTGGGCGCGGTCTGCTGGATTCTGCTGCTGTCGCCGAGAAATGGCATCATCAATCGGCTGATCGAGCCGATTTTCGCGGATGGACTCTTCAATATCTATTCTTTCTCGGGCATGATATTCGTCGAGACGCTTTATACTTTTCCGCTCGCCTTCATATTCTTTTACGCGACGCTTTCTTCGATTGACCCGGTGCTTGAAGAGGCCTCCGCGGCGGCTGGTGCTGGTGCCTTTCGTACCTTCTGGAAAATCACGCTGCCGCGCATGATGCCCACAGTAATTTCAGTCGGGACGATCCTATTCATCATCGGACTGGAAAGCTTTGACGTCGCATGGTTCTTGGGCTATCCGGCCAAGATCTATATTCTCAGCATCGAAGTATTTCTTCTGACGCGCTATAACTATCCGTCGGATATCGGCGGTGCGGCAGTATATGGTGTGCTTGCCCTGATCGCCGCCATTCTGCTGGTACAGTTATATCGTCGTGTCACGGCGGATGATCGGCGCTTCGTTGCCATTACTGGCAAGGCCTATCGTTTGGGCACATTGGATATCGGGAGCTGGAGGTGGCTGGCAAGCGGTGTATTTTATGCCATCATCGCCATCATCGGGGTCTTGCCGCTTCTGCTACTTGGCGCCATTTCACTCGACTCGATTACTTGGCCGTTCTCTCTAAATGCCAATCTGACCCTCGATAATTACCGCTGGATTTTCAGCGACTCTGAATCGCGTCGCGCAATAATCAATACGGCGCTCATTGCCCTTGGTGGGGCCACGCTGGCCGTGGCGATAGGCTTCGTCATTTCATACATCTGCACGCGCACCGATGTAAAGGGGCGCGGCGTGCTGGACTACATCGCCTTTCTGCCTTTTGCATTTCCCAGTTCGGTACTCGCGATCGGCGTGATAGCGACTTTCATCAGGACGCCGATCTACAACACCATCTGGATCATGCTACTGGCATTCAGTATCAAGTTCATGCCCTATAGTATTCGCAACATAAACAACAACATTATGCAGATCCACCGTGAACTGGAGGAGGCCTCTTATGTTGCCGGCGGTACGATGCTTTCTACTATCTGGCGCATCATTCTGCCGCTCGTTATTCCCGGACTGATTGCTGCTTGGTCACTGTTGTTCATCGTATTCGTCCGGCAGTTCAGTTTGCCGATCATGTTGTCGTCGCCAGGCTCGCAGGTCATGACCATCATGCTGTTCCAGGAATGGGACGCTGGCAAGATGGGCCATGTCTCGGCTTACGGTATTCTTATGGTCTTAGCATCCTTTCCGTTCATGGTGGCCGCGCGGCTAATGTCGAGGCAAAAGGGCGTGGTATGAAGCTTGGTCTGGCCGGGCGCTGTGCCGTAGTGACCGGAGCGAGCCAGGGAATCGGACGTGCCATCTCCATCGAACTAGCGAGCGAGGGTGTAAACCTTGCGCTTGTGGCGCGTAACGGCGATGCGCTGCGGGAGCTTGCCGCAACTCTCCGCTCAGCACACGGCATACGTGTCGATGTCTGTGCGGGTGACCTCGCCGGACCAGGAATGCAGCAACTGCTCGGCCGCGTATCGGACGTCAGCGGTGCCATAGACATCGTAATCAACAATGCCGGCAGTACCGGCAGTGGCAATCTGTATGCCGACGACGAATCCGTCTGGAAAAGCGCCATCGACCTGAAGCTGATGGGTTATCTGCGCGTCATTCGGCATTTTGCTCCCGGCATGACTGCACGCCGCTGGGGCCGTATCGTCAACATCATCGGGCGCACCGGCACCCAGCCGGAACCGACCTATCTGGCCGGTGGCGCCGTCAACGCCGCGCTGATCAACCTGACACGGGCTTTGGCGCGGGAACTCGGACCCAGCCAAGTTCTGGTCAATGGCATTAATCCCGGTCCGATCGCCACTACACGTTGGAACAATATCATCGAGCAGCGCGGGACGCTCCAGGGCAACAGTGGCATCGACACCCATCAACGCGCAATCAATTCCATACCGCTCGGCCGGCTTGGGGAAGTCGGGGAAATTGCCGGCATGGTCGCATTTCTATGCTCGGATCGGGCAGGCTTTGTCAATGGCGCGATCGTGGGCGTTGATGGCGGAAGCACATCCTGAGGAGCAAATGGCATGAGTATCAGTGAGCGCATATTCGAGTACAACACTGTGGTCGATCTTATGCAGGCGCGGGCACGCAATACGCCTGATCGGCTTGCCGTAAACGTCGCGGGTCGGCCGGTCTCTTGCGCGCAGCTTGCCGAACTGGCCGAGCAATGTGCCGGGGGCCTGGCCGCTCTCGGGGTGGTCAAGGGCGATCGTGTCGCCAGCATGCTATTCAACAGTATCGAGCAGATCGTGGTGTGGTTTGCAGCCGCCAGGATCGGTGCGATCTGGGTTCCGCTCAATGTCGGCTTGTTGGGAGACGATCTGGCGTATACCCTGACTGATGCAGCACCAAAGGTGCTGGTCTGTGATACGGAAGCTGCCGCAAAGATCGCGGCAGTCAAAGCACAAGTACAAGCAAAAGGACAAGGTCAGGTCTCTGCCCGTCACTTCATCGTGGGGGAGGTCGTTCCGGAGGGCTTCGCGCCATTCTCTGCGCTACTATCCACCGCGGTGCTCGCGCCGGTCGCACTGGCTCGCAAGGATCCGGCAGTGATTGTTTATACCGGCGGTACGACAGGGATGCCCAAAGGCGTTGTCTTGCCGCATTTCGCCTGGATTGCAGCCGCTTATCGGTATGTCGACGCCTTCGATATCCGGCCCGACGATTGTCATTATTCTGTATTGCCCTTGTTTCATGTCGCCGGTTCAATGATCGGCTTTCTTGGCCCCTATCTTGCCGGCATACCGAGCCATTTCGATCGCTGGTTCAGCGTCAGCAACTTCTGGGAGCGGGCGCGCGAGACTGGCGCCACCATCATCGATCCGATCGGCACCATGGTAACCCTGCTATGTCAGGCACCCGCCAACGAATCCGATCGCGACCATCGCGTGCGCGTTTCGCTAGCGGTCTTGAGCCAGGTGCCCCAGCAGATCGCCAACCATTATCCGCTGCGTTTCGGTGTGGATCTGGTCAATGTTTATTCCCTGTCGGAAAGCGGTGGCACGCTGATCGTTCATAACAAGGCCGATTCGCCCAAGATCCAATCCAATGGCAAGCCCTGGGGTTGGTGCGAGCTACGCATCGGTGCGGACGATGACCACAGCCTGCCCCCCAATCAGATCGGCGAGATTCTCTTGCGGCCGACTTTGCCCGATACCTTCATGATCGGCTACTACAATAATCCAGAGCGTACGCTCGAATGCTTTCGCAATTTGTGGCTACATACCGGCGACCTCGGCTATGTCGACGAGGAAGGCTATCTCTTCTTTACTGGGCGGCACGCCCATTGGCTGCGCTGCCGCGGCGAAAACGTGTCGGCCTACGAGGTTGAGGACATCATGAGCCGCTATCCGAATATTCGCGAGGTGGTTGTGGTCGGTGTGCCCGCCCCCTTGGGCGAGGAGGATATAAAGGCATTCATCATTGCCGAAACCAGCGTGAAGCTGGATCCGGCCGACATCATAATGTGGTGCAAGGAGCATATGGCCAACTTCAAGTTGCCGCGCTACATCGTGTTCTGCGACGAGTTTCCGCGCTCGACCACAAAGCGCGAGGTCGAACGCCACAAGCTGAAGGCGATGACGGATGTACAGGTCTGGGACGCCGAGCAAGCGCTGAGCGGTCGCGGTTACCGCTCTTCCTCCGGAACCTCTGCCGGACGAAAATCCTGATTTCTGACGACACAATCAATAGAATCATCGCACGTCATGAATAATACGCTTTACTACGAAGACGTAGTCATTGGCGAGGAATATATCAGTCCTGGCCGCACCGTAACCGAGGCTGACCATACGATGTTTAACATGCTGTCAGGCGACTGGAATCCGATCCATGCCGACGCCGAATATGCACGTGGCTCTCCTTTCGGTCAGCGGCTTGTGGCTGGGGTGTTCGGCCTAGCGCTCACCATGGGCGCATTCAATCGCTGGGGAATATTCGAGGAATCCGCTCTGGCCTTGTTGAATCTGCGCGAATGGAATTTCAAGGCGCCGATATTCATCAACGATACTATCCACGTGACTATGCAGTTCACCGGCAAACGACTCGCTTCGGATGACAAGCGCGGACTGGTTCAGCGCAAGGTAAGGCTCCTGAATCAACGCGACGAAGTGGTACAGGAAGGGTACACGGACATGTTGATCATGTTGCGCCCACCTTGACTGGATGCACCAAGTCAGATCTGAAGAGCTTAGTCGGATTTCCCGAAATCTTCGATTTTCGCGCAAGCAACTTTTAACATGGCCTGTCCTGACAGGCCGCGAACTATTGGGGCGAGCGATAGCGCGACACCAAGAAGTGCGGTGTAACACCCTTATTCGTAAGCAATGGGATAGACGCTCCCACCCTAAACGGCATCGCGATGTGCCAAAGTGGCGGTGCTAATCAACAAGGGGTATTCACTACCGGCCTGGGAACCGCGCTTCTTAAACTTGTTCAAGACCTTGAACTCAGACTCCCCCCCAGTCACGGTGTTAAACCTGCAGGCTAACATGAGACGACATGTCATCATTCTTGTTCCGTATCAGCGCCTGCGTCGCACTTCTCGCGGCCTTTGCATTGCATGCAGTGACGTAGGACTTCCCCACCAAGCCCATCAAGATCCTGGTGGGTTGCTCCACCGGCGGACCGACAAACGTGATCACTCGCATCCTGACGCAGGAAATGAGCGTGACGATGGGGCAATCGGTCCTGGTGGAAAACCGGACCGGCGGCAACATTGCGACAGAAGTCGTTGCCAATGCACGCCCTGGGATGCGTGGTGCGTCATCATTCATAATGCGACCGAACCCGCTGGCAGCTGGCAGGCGAGACTACCAAACGCGACCGCGAGACCGGCGTGCTGCGCACCATGGTGGCCACCCGCGCCCTTACCGGATTTACACCGGTGACGGCTTGCGCAATCCACCATAACTGGCCCACGGAAGCGAAACGAGGTTGCCCGCATCGACGGCGAGGTTGACGCCGGTAATGGCGCTGGCAAGGTCGGAAACGAGAAAACCCACAGCGGCGGCGATTTCCTCGGGTTGCACCAGCCGGCCCAGGGCTGAATTGCTTTCGAGCGTTTGCACTTCAAGCGTTTTGGTCGAAAATCCACGGTCGAGCGCCGGGGTCGCCGTGAAGCCGGGCGATACCGCGTTGACACGCACGCCGCTCGGACCCCATTCCGCAGCGAGACCCTCGGTAAGATTGATGACGCCCGCCTTGGCCGGGCCATAAGCGTGAAGCGGACCGGATCCCATACCGGCGACCGAGGCAATATTGACGATCGCGCCCCGACCACGGGCGCTCATGCGCGTGCCGAAGGCGGCACAGCACAGATAGGTGCCACGCAGGTCGATGCCCATCACGAAGTCCCATTCTTTCATGCTCAGTTCGCCCGGCGGTAAGGTACGCTGCAGGACGCCCGCACTATTGACCAGAATATCCACGGGACCGAGGCGCGCCTCAATGTCCAGCGCCACCGCCTCGACGCTGGCATCGTCGCCGATGTCGATGGCCACGGCGCTCGCGCCCAGACGGTGAGCTAGCTCCTGTGCGGCAGCGAGATTGCGATCGGCAAGCACAACACACGCGCCACGTTCGGTCAGAAAGACCGCGCAGGCAGCACCGATGCCGCTAGCCGCGCCGGTTACAACGGCCAGCCTGTGATCAAAACGCATGGTTTCTCCCTGTCATGAAGGGGCCATCAACTCTTCACGCAGAACACGCTTGAGGATCTTGCCGGACGGATTGCGCGGCAGCGTCTCGCGGATGACCAGCTGCCTAGGTGACTTGAAGCCTGCCAACAAGGGCTTGCAGTGAATTTCCAGTTGTTCTTTGCTCAAGGTGGTGCCGGGCTTGAGCACCACAACCGCCACCACACGTTCGCCCCAGCGTTCATCCGGCATGCCAATGACGGCCGCCTCGGCAACCTGCGGCAATGCGTACAACACCCGCTCCACTTCGGACGAGGCAATATTCTCCGCGCCGCTGATGATCATGTCCTTCTTGCGATCGGTCAGGGTCAGGAAACCATCGGCGTCCAGCTGGCCGACATCGCCGGTGCGAAACCAGTCACCATGGAAAGCAGCGGCGGTACGCTGCGGATCCCGCCAGTAGCCTTTGGTGATCTTGGGTCCGCGCAGGCAGATTTCGCCATCACTACCATCGGGCAGTGTCTGACCATGGTCATCGCAGATACGGATCTGTACATGCGCCAGCGCCGGTCCGACAGAACCGATCTTGCGCAGCTCCCAGCCGGGACGCATCAGGGTGTCACCCGAACAGGACTCTGTCAGTCCGTAGGCATCAATATACCGGCCGTTCGGAAACAGACTGGAAAACTGGCGAATGCGTGCCTCCGGCGTTCGTTCGCCGCCGCCGATCATCCAGCGCAGGCTGGACAGGTCATGGCGGTCGCACGCAAGGGAAGACAGCAAACCACCAAACATGACCGGCGCCATCCATACCCCGCTGATGCGCTCGCGCTCGATGGCCGCAAGCGTTGCCTCGGCCTGGTATTCGCGCAGTACGACCAGCGAACCACCAACCAGAAGCATGGCAAGGCCCGGCAGGTCAAAGGCACCGACATGGTAAAGCGGCCCAACCACGAGCAGGCGATCATCGGGCTTGAGCGCAAGGCCGATGATGTGGTCGAAACATTTCCAATAGTAGTTGCCATAGGTGTGCATCACTCCCTTCGGACGATCCGTCGTACCGGAGGTGTACATCAGACGCAACAGGTCATCGGACTGCGCCGGCGGCTCGAGCTCCGGTGCCGGCGGCAGCGCGGCGCCGCTGAGGCGGCGGCTGTCCTGCTGGGCGGCGCAGTCGAGCGTGAGTACGGCAGCAAAGCTGCCAGCAAGATGAGCGAGTTCGGCATCGACCAGCAGCAACACGGCGCCGGCATGCTCGAGGATATAACGCACTTCATCCACCGCCAGCCGGTAATTGACCGGCAGCAGGACGGCGCCGATACGACTGATGGCGATCGACAGTTCGATGAAGGCGCTGCTGTTTTTCATCAACAGCGCCACCACCTGGCCACGGCCAATTCCGCGCGTATGCAGCAGTGCAGCGGCCGCTTCGATGCGCTCCTCAAGGTCTGCATAACTAATGCGCTGGCCTTCGTAGACCACAGCCAGCCGGTCGGGAAACTGGCCGGCATGATAACGAACGGCTGCGTCAAGAGAGAACATACCGCCCTCTCGGTTAATAACCGCGCGGCATGCCGAGGTCATGCACGGCGATGTAGTTGAGCACCATCTCCTCGGACACGGGTGCAAAGCGGAACAGGCGGCAATCTCGCCACAGACGCTCGACATGGCTGTCGCGCGCAAAACCCATGCCGCCCATGGTCTGCATCGAACGCTCGGTCGCGCGCGACACGGCCTGCGCGGCCAGCAGCTTGCCCCAGTTCGCTTCGCTACCATACGGTAGGCCCTGGTCGTAGTTGCTTGCGGCCTTGTAGTTCAGGACGCGCGCCGATTCGATTTCGGCATGGCATTGCGCGAGTGGAAACTGCAGGCCCTGATAGGAGCCGATCGGACGGTCGGCAAAGATCTTGCGGTTGTTGGCATATTCAACCGCGAGCTTGATGGCTAACTGGCCCGTACCCACCAGCCCGGCGGTGGTGACAAGCCTTTCGGTATTGAGAACGTCAAGCAACTCGGTCCAGCCGCCGTCCAGCGTGCCCACCAGTTCGCCCGGCTCAATGCGCACGTCGTCAAAAAACACGGTACAGGAGGCAAGCGTGTGGGTACCCAGCTTGTCGATGCGGCTCCAGGTCAGGCCTTCGCGATCAACGTCGATCATGAACATCGACAGGCCGGCGGTGCGGCGCATACCGGGCTCGAGCTTGCAGGTGCGCGCCACGACCAGCATTTTCTGGGCATCGGGCACCCCGGTAATCCAGATCTTCTGGCCGCGCAGGCGCCAGCCATCACCGTCCGCGGCGGCAAAGCTGCGGATTTCGAGGGTGTTTGAACCGGCGTCGGGCTCGGTCAGCGCCATACAGGCGTTCATTTCACCCGAAATGATCTTGGGCAATATTTCGGCGCGCAAGCCTGGCTGACCAAAGCGCGACATAGACACGCCGCCAAAAATCGGATTAATCATGAACAGCTGACCTACCGTCGAGCCACCACCGCCCGCAGCCAGTGCTTCAATGATCAGAACCAGATCGAGCATACCCAGACCCGAGCCCCCGTCGGGCTCAGGCAGGGCGGCGCCACACAGACCGGCGTCACACACGGCACCCCAGAATTCATGCGGAAATTCTTCCGCCTTGTCGATGGTGCGCCAATAATCGAGACCATAACGGGCACCGACCTTCTGCGCGGTCTCGACGATCATTTTCTGGTCGTCGGAAAGAGAGAAATCCATAAGTTCGCCTTGTCGTATTCAGTCAAAAATTGCTGCCGGTTCGGCCAGCAAGGCACGCACGGCATTGAGCAGGCGCAAGCCGGTGACGCCGTCAAGCACACGGTGATCACACGACAGCACCAGATTGATTTCACGGCGCAGTTCAGGCTCGCCAGAAGCACCTGGCCGGAAGAGCGCACGTTCGCTGCCCACGCCGAGGATGGCCGCATGCCCGGTTGGAATGATCGAGGCCATCAGCGTGACATCGTACATGCCGGCGTTGGAGAGCGCGATCGTCGCGCCACCAACGTCGTCGGCGACGAGGCGGCCGGCGCGCGCTCTGCTCGCCAGATCCGTGACTGCATGGGCAATCACCAACAGTGATTTTGCGCCGGCATCACGCAATACCGGCACCACCAATCCCTGTGGGGTATCGACCGCGATGCCGATGTCCACAGTGGGCCATTGCACGAAACTGCCGTTGTCCCAGGTGGTATTGAGTTTCGGATCGCTGGTCAGGGCGCGCGCGATCGCCGCAACTATAAGGTGTGTCACACTGATCCGGTCAGCCGGGTGGTCCTGATTCCAGGCGGCGCGCTGCCGCGACAGTGCGCTGACCTCAAGCTCCGAGACCAGGTAGAAATGCGGAATCGTCTGCTTGGCTTCAGTGAGGCGGCGCGCAGCGCTCAATTCAGCGGGACTGGCGGCACGTCGCAATGGTACGCCTGCGGCCGCCGCCGGCATAGCCGTCGCCACAGCGGCGGCCGGTACCGCAGCGGATGCGACTACAGCGGCGGATCCTGCCGGCAGCCACTCCGCAATCGCCACACCGACATCAACTGTCTCGCCCGCCTCGACCAGAATGCGCGTGAGCGTGCCGGCCTGCGGTGCTTCGATTTCATTAGTGACCTTGTCGGTCTCGATGACCACAACGATTTGGCCGGCCTCAAATTGCAGGCCTGGCTGCACCGACCACTCGGCAATCGCGCCCTCGGTCATGGTCAGACCGATCTTGGGCATGAGGAAATTCTGCATGCTCATGTCATTCACCTGTGAAGTTCGGTTTTCGCTTTTCGAGGAAAGCACTGCAACCCTCATGCGCATCTTTACTGTCGAGGACCAGACCGATCATCGCCTGCTCAAATGGCAGGGCGGCAGACTGTGGCATGTCGACACCATAACGCAATGTGCGCTTGAGCATCTTGAGCACAAGCGGTGACTTGAGCGAAATCTTCGCGGCTAGGTCCATCGCCGTAGACAAGACCTCGGCACGCGGCACAACGCGGTTGATCAGTCCGATGGCCTGCGCTTCGATTGCGGTGACCATATCACCGGTGAACATGATCTCGCGCGCCCGGCACGCCGGCAACTGGCGCATGATGCGTTGTGTGCCACCGGCACCTGGGAACAAGCCGAGATTGATTTCTGGCAGACCCATCTTCGCCGTATCGGCCGCAATGCGCAGGTCGAGGGCGAGAATCAGTTCGGTGCCCCCGCCAAGCGCCCAGCCATTGACGGCGGCGATGGTCGGTTTGTCGCAAGCTTCGAAACGCGCAAACACACGGTGGATCACTTCCGCATATTCGCGGTAATGGGCCAGACCGCCGCGCGAATTAAGGTCGGAAATGTCACCGCCGGCGACGAAGGCGCGTTCGCCCGCACCAGTGATGACGATCACGTGTACCGAGTTATCGGCTTCAAGTTGCGTGAGCACGTTTTCCATCTCGAGCAGCGTGGCGATATCCAGCGCGTTGAGCGTCTGGGGCCGATTGATGGTCAACAGTGCGACCGCGTTAGTTTGTTCAACGAGGATGGCGGACATGGGAACGTACTCTCTGTGTGAATTTAGTTTGAATGGGTGGGGCTGGCAGCGTCCTGTTTCAGGCCGGCGACTTGCCCAGACAACGCCATAGCGCGGCTTCGATTGTGTTGTGATCGGGGATGTAGGCGCGTTCGAGCGCGCGTGCGAACGGTACAGGCATAAAGTGCGCTCCCACACGCAGTGGCGCCGAGTGCAGACGGCCAAAACAGCGTTCGGTGATGGTCGCAGCGATTTCCGCACCCACACCAAACGGCGTTACCGCTTCATGGGCGATCACCAGACGTCCAGTGCGCTCGACCGAGGCGGCCACGAGTTCCTCGTCCCAAGGCTGAATCGAGCGCAGATCTATCACCTCCACCGAACTGCCGACAGCAGCAAGAACTTCGGCCGCCTTGAGCGCGGCATGAACGGTAGCACCATAACTGACCAGCGTCACGTCCTGCCCGGGGCGGCAGAGGCGCGCGCTGCCGATTGCAATCGGCGCGGCATCGACCTCCAATTGCCCCTTACTGGCATACAGAACCTTGTTCTCGACAAAAATGACCGGATCGGGATCGGCTATGGCCGCGCGCAGCAATCCATACGCGTCAGCCGGATTGGACGGCACCACGACCTTGAGTCCGGGCACGTGGGCAAACCATGCCTCCAGGCATTGCGAGTGCTGCGGACCCGCGTTCAGGCTGCCCCCATGCGGCGTACGCACGACCATCGGCACGCTGCACTGTCCACCAAACATGAAATGCGCCTTAGCGGCCTGATTGACGATGGCATCCATGGCGAAGGTCATGAAATCCATGAACATGA
>Ga0214921_10004172_pt1 | contig 21509 bp, 23 predicted proteins | sample LL1505_MetaG_FD_177992 | JGI IMG/M metagenome (GOLD analysis project Ga0214921, IMG submission 177992) | Freshwater microbial communities from Lake Lanier, Atlanta, Georgia, United States - LL-1505 | ecosystem: Environmental > Aquatic > Freshwater > Lake | place: USA: Georgia | collected... | reverse complement strand
CTATCCAGAACGTACTTGCACCCACACTCAGTGTTTCTGAGTTGGGGACTTCTGCAATAAGCACACCACCAGGAATGAGAGCACGCAATGCAAGGCGAAGGAGATGCACCATTGTTGGGAATGGAAGATGCTCAAGTACTTGGAACAGCGTGATCGCTCCGAGAGATTTTTCTTTGGCGTCTGAAAGGTAGGAAATGGCATCGGCATGCAACACATTCAGACCTTGAGCCGAGCACTCTTGTACTGAAGCGGCATTTGTATCGATACCTGTAGCGGGAATGTTGCTGTCTTTCAGAATGTTCAACCATTCTCCACGACCACAACCGATATCAAGCAGTGGAGCAGTTTGCGTAACAACATTCTCGATGTAGGGAACATATTGATGTTGACGGGCACGGATGACGATGGGATCTCCCCGGAAAGCGTCCTCGAGGGCTATGTATAAGGCATCGTCGATTGCGGGCGATGAAGCAATCGGAGCAGGTGCAGCAATAGTGGTGGCTGGCTCGCTTGCCCGAACTGCATCGATCTTGCGCTGAAGTTGAGAAACCTCGCGTTGTAGTTCCTCGCGAATGAATTTGCTCTCGTTCTGCAGTTCCGTACGGGCGATTCCTGCTGCAGCTGCTTGAAATGCCTCACCACGTTCTTTAGTAATGATGTCGACGTGCTCGAACACGTGTTGGGTTACTGCTTCACCGCGTTCTTTAGTGATGACGTCTACGTGGTCGAACATTTGCTGATTGCGCTGCACTACCAATGATGCAAGGCCACTAATAGCCTGCTGGGCTGACGCCAATTCATTCGTAAGCACCTGTATGTCGCGGCGCATACCAGCTACACCTAAACCACGCTGTAAAAGCCGAAAGAAGGGACGCAACAGTTTCTTCATGACTCAAGAAGCCTAATAGGTGGTCTAGTGCTACGCAGGCAGGCTCCTAGAATGAATACGTGACACACATCGCCGTTATAGGTACTGGATATGTTGGCCTTTCTACGGCAGTTGGTTTGGCCGAATTAGGCCATGCAGTAGTCGGCGTCGATATCGATGAACACAAGATTTCAACTCTGCAATCGGGGGTTTCGCCGCTTGATGAAGCTGGGATTACTGATGCTCTAGGTCGGCTGTTGAAATCTAAAACCTTGTCATTCTCAACAGAGGTCTTAGCCAGCATTGCCGATGCATCCATAGTGTTTTTATGCCTGCCTACGCCACAAGGCGATGATGGCAGTGCTGATCTTTCGTATATAGAAAATGTTGCTCGCTCCGTGGGGCCGCATCTTTTACCTAACGCAGTTGTAGTGAATAAGTCAACAGTTCCGGTGGGCACAAGTGTGCAGGTGGCGAAGTGGCTAGGCCGAGAAGATGTTTCGGTTGTTTCAAACCCTGAGTTCTTGCGCCAAGGAACCGCGTTACAAGATTTTTTACATCCCAACAGAATTGTGGTGGGTGGCGACAATGAAGCGGCAGTGGAAACTATCGCATCGCTCTACTCAAACATCGACGCACCAATCTTGCGTATGAATGCAGCTTCGGCCGAAGCATTGAAATATGCGGCTAATTCCTTTCTTGCGACCAAACTCACTTTTGTTAATGCAATCGCAGATATTTGTGAACTAGTTGGTGCAGATATTTTCGATGTGGTGGGCGGTCTTGGTCTAGACCCCCGTATTGGTGATCAGTTCTTGAACCCCGGACCAGGGTGGGGTGGCAGTTGTTTCCCGAAAGACACGAGAGCATTGGTGAAGATTGCCGAGGAGCAGGGGTATGACTTTGCATTGCTTCGGGGTGTAATTCAAACCAACGACGAACAATACGAACGCATCGCTCTGAAAGTTGTTGACGTATGTGGAGGCTCAGTAGCAGGAAAGACAATCGCTGCGTGGGGCTTAACTTTTAAGGCACATACAGATGATTTACGCGATTCACCATCTATTGCGATTTTGACACTGCTACATAAGATGGGCGCCACGATTCGTGCATACGATGCTTCGGCCCGAGCAGTTGAGCAGTACCCATGGATAGAACGGTGCTCATCTGCACTTGAATCATGCGTAGGTGCTGATGCACTCGCAGTGCTTACAGAATGGCCTGAGTTTGCCCAGGTAGACCCCACTGCAGTTGCTTCCGCTTTGCGTAGTGCTTCTGTTGTAGATGGTCGCAATGTGTTGAACATTGAAGCGTGGAAGTCGGCTGGTTTTGAATACAGAGGCGTAGGGCGCAACTAGTGCTGGTGAAGCGAATCATTCGCCGCCTACTGCGCATGGTGCGCAATAAGCCAACGCCTCAGCTCATCTCTATTGAGCAGACTGGGCGTGCGCTTGATGGCGTAGATGTATTGGGGTTCTTCACTTCTGAACACGGCGTAGGTGAAGCCGCGCGCGTGCTGACTTCTACTTTGCAAGCAGCATCGGTATCTGTTTCAACAATCGATTACACCGACACGGAAAGCCGCCGTGAACATGCGTACACATGTGACAACGTAAGCAAGTACAAGGTGTTATTGGCTTCCATCAATTCGGATCAATTATCGGCAGCTCATACTCGCATAACTCCAAGTTTCTTTACTGATCGTTATGTGATTGGTCAATGGTTTTGGGAACTGGAAGATGCACCAACTTGGTTTGCCCCTGCGTATCCGTTGGTGAATGAACTGTGGGCACCGACGCATTTCATTGAAAACATGTTGCGTGCAAACGTGCCATCTTCTGTACATGTTGAGTACGTTCCTCTGCCTGTTCGCGCTCCTGTGATTGATTCCTCTTTAACACGGCAAAGGTTCGGCCTCGACGAGCGATTCATGTTTCTCTTCGTCTTTGACTTCATGAGTGTGATGAAGAGAAAAAACCCACTGGGATTGATTGAAGCCTTTACATCAGCGTTTGCCGAGGGGGAGGGACCGCAGTTGGTGATCAAAGGCATCAATGGCGATAAGCGACCTGCAGAACACGCAGTGCTGAGTGAGGCAGTAGCACAACGTAGTGACATCACACTCATCAATGAATATTTCACTCGCGAAGAAACGTCAACGCTCATCAGTATGGCCAACACGTATGTGTCGCTTCACCGTTCCGAAGGTTTAGGCCTCACGATTTCTGAAGCAATGACTCTGGGTGTACCAGTGATCGCAACTGGCTATTCGGGCAACATGGATTTCATGCGCACGGGGAACTCTCTGTTGGTTCCTGGTAATCGTGTACTGGTGGGAGATGGAGCAGAGGGGTACTCACCCACTGCCTCGTGGATGGAACCAGACATCTCTCAAGCCGCGCAATATATGAGGTATGTGTACGAGAATGAGCAAGATGCACGCGAAATGGGCCTGCGTGGCCAACGCGACATCGTTAGTTCCCTCACCACCGAGCGATGTGGGGCAATAATGAAGAACCGCCTTGAAGACATCTGGAGTTCATTACATGGCAAATAAATCACTTATCGCTCCAGTCAAGCGCGTGGCAGCTGCGCACGAATTGCTGTGGAATATGACATTGCGCGAGTTGCGCACGAAGTATCGCAAAAGCGTGTTGGGGTGGACATGGTCCATGTTGAACCCATTGGCAACTGTGGCCATTTATTCATTTGTGTTCGGCCACTTGTTTGGCGCTGATGCTCCCATTGGTGTGCATAGTGGTGTGCGCACATTTGCTTTGTATTTGTTGTGTGCTTTGTTGCCGTGGAACTTCTTTATGTTGGTCACCAATACAGGTATGAACTCCATGATTGGAAACGCTGCACTAGTAAAGAAGGTGTCTTTCCCACGTGAAGTGTTGGTGTTTGCCAACTCACTTCATGGCATTGTGCAGTTCAGTATTGAATTGCTATTGCTCACAGTCGCTTTAGTACTTGCTGGTAGCTACTTCTTTGTATGGATACCAGTAGTGATTCTGCAGATGTTGTTGCTGGCGTTGTTTGCATCTGGACTTGCGTTAGCACTTGCAGCGGGCAACGTGTATTTCCGCGATCTTGGTTACTTGTGGCAAATCTTCAGCCAGGTGTGGTTTTTTGCAACGCCAATTGTGTACATGCCAGCACTCATTGAAGGCAAAGTTCCTAATTGGGTGGAAATGATTATGAAGTTGAACCCAATGGCTGTGTTTGCTCAGGGTTTCCGTCGCAGCATGTACGACAACTCATTCCCAGGCTGGGACAACCTTGGTGCGTGTGCACTTGTTGCTGTCGTCTCCATGGTGATTGGTTGGTCCATCTTCACCAAGTTGTCACGACGCTTCGCAGAAGAGTTGTAACTCGTTTTGTGATGCCCGCTGCTTAGCGCGGGTCGGGATACTGATTTACTAGGCGACGCAAATTGGTGTCTATGTATGGTCGTGCTTTACGCAGACCGCCACGAAGTTCAATTGCTTCCTGAAGCCGACGTAACCCTGCAATCACAATGTGAGGTCGTGGCTCACGCCCGATGCCAATGCAATCATTCAGCCAACCGGCCGGGCCCTGATGACCGCGTTCGTTATTGCAACGGCGACATGCGGCTACTTCGTTTTCAATCCAGCTAGGCCCACCCTTGATGGAGGGGACCAGGTGCTCGGTGGTGGCGGGGTTGAGGCGATCGTCGAACTGCACGGAACACCAGACGCAGAGGTCACCATCGCGCTCGAGAATGGCCTCCATGCGCTGTCTGCGGTCCATTTGGCGGGGCTTCTTGCTGTCCATTGTGCTGTTCAGGGTAGGGGGAGATGCCCTTCCTGGGGGCGTGGCGCACCCATGGAGGCATGCAGAATCTCTGGCGTCATTATAAGTATTTACTTATAATCTGTGGAAGGGCTCAATGATGGGCCCCTGGACGGTGGTGGCCACCGATGAGTTCGAGGAGTGGATGATGTCGCTAACAGAGAAACAACGCGACGCCACCATGGACGCGATCGATCACTTACGACAAGAAGGTCCTACTTTGGGACGTCCCTATGTCGACACGATTCGTGATAGTCGGTTCAAGAATATGAAGGAACTGCGTATCTCGTCGGGAGGAGCTCTTCGAGTCCTCTTTGCTTTTGACCCACGACGAACGGCCGTGCTCCTTCTTGGTGGAGATAAGTCCAAAGGTTCTAAATGGAATGACTGGTATCCCGGCGCTATTCAACGAGCAGACAAACTATTTTCGCGATATTTACAAACACAAGGAGACCAAGGACATGACAACTAAAAACTTTTATGAATTACCTTCGGTGATAGCTCGGTATAAGTCATCAGATTATGAAAAAAACACTGCCGAACATTCGGAAGAAATGTTTCAGGAGATTGTTTCGTATTACATCAACCTCAATCGCAAGCGTCGTAAAATTACACAGAAGCAAATTGCTGAAACCTTGCATATCTCGCAGCCAGGCGTTTGTCAGATGCTGAAACGGCCTGCGACCATTGCCAAGCTATGGCGATTAGCTGTGGCGATGGGTGGGCAACTCGAAGTGAACATTCGCTTTGGTGACAAGGTGTATTCATTGCTCAATGAACCGCTTGATGAAGAGACTGAAGAGAAGTAGTGACCGGGCGTTTTGCTCCATCACCAACGGGTGAGTTACATGTAGGCAACCTGCGCACCGCTTTAGCTGCATGGGCTAGTTGTGTTGCGCGCGGTGAAGACTTTCTGGTGCGAATGGAAGACCTTGATCGTGTGACATCGTCGCCCGAATGGGCTAGCAATCAATTGCAATCGCTGGCTGCTATTGGCATTACATGGATGGGTGAACCTGTAGTGCAAAGCGAACGGTTTGCGCTGTACAACGATGCCATCGCACAACTACATGCCCAAAACCTGGTGTATGAATGCTTTTGCACGCGTCGTGAAATTGCAGAGGCTGCGGCTGCGCCACATGGTGGGCCTGTGTTGTATCCAGGCATATGTGCAGACCTTACGGATGCCGAACGTGCAGCGAAGCGACAGGAACGAACCGGAGCATTGCGAGTGCGAAGTGGCGGTGGCACAGAAACTTTCACAGACCGAGTACACGGAGAAATAAGTGCACCAGTAGACGACGTTGTGCTTCGGCGAAATGATGGTGTGCCTGCGTACAACATGGCAGTAGTTGTAGATGATGCAGTGCAAGGCATTACCGAAGTAGTGCGGGGTGCAGACCTATTGCAGATCACAGCATCACAGATTCGATTACAAAAACTCCTGGGCCTGCCAGCAGTGCATTACGCCCACATACCACTAGTAGTGAATGCCGACGGTGATCGATTAGCGAAGCGAGACCATGGCATCACGTTGCCTCAGTTGGCGGCCATGGGCGTGAGCGCCTCTGAAGTGCGCAATGTGTTGTGGGCAAGTCTGGGTCAGGATGGGCGCGAGGCGCATGAATTCTCGTGGGATGCCGTTTCACGTGAGCCGTGGGTGTCACCATGGAGCAATGGGAAATCTTGAAGCCATTCTTGGATACGAAGGTGCAGTAAACGCCGGAAACGCCTCGCTTGTTGCGCCAGACATTATTCGAATGCCGTTCTGGACTCCTGAGTTTTGCGCCACAGTGATCCGTGCTGCACAGGCCGCAGGTGGTTTTGCTCACCAAGCCGACGACCCAGTACCTGGCTATGAGATTTCGTTAGCCGCAATTGCACCGCGTTTGTTTGAAGCAGTGGAGCAAGACATAGGCATGCGCATGTGGCCAGCGATTCAACAGTGGTGGCCACTTGTTGATTACCACGGCCTACGTGACGCATTTGTGATTCGATACGCAATGGGCGAGCAAGAAGAACTGCGTATGCATCATGATGTGGCTCAAGTGAGTGCGAGCATCAAACTAAATGAAGATTACGACGGTGCCCTGCTGGAGTTTCCGCGACAGAACTTCACAAATGCGGATGTAGCAGTTGGAGATGCGTTGGTGTGGCCGAGTCTGGTGACGCACCCTCATGCCAGTACGCAGTTAACTCGTGGAGAAAAGTACAGCTTGACAATTTGGTGTGAACTACCAATGCCCATGGATGGCGTCCGCTCGTACTAATAAAAAGGAGCGGCGCAATTGCACCGCTCCTTTTACCCAGGGTTTTGTGACTGACAAATGTCAGCCTGGCCTCGTCAATTCTTATTGTACGTAACTGTCCAGCAGTCGCAAACAAACAACAATGCCGGTGGAAGAAATCCACCGGCATTGACTACTAGACATTTCCCCACTTCGTCACTGTGGGTGAGAGCTGGCACGAGCACCAAGTTCTTCGTTCGTTTTGTTGGAGCCCAGAGCCGGAGTCGAACCGGCGCCCCTGGGTTGACGAGGCCAGAATGCTGCCGTTACACCATCAAGGCGCCACGCGAAATGTGTGCGGGACTTTTGAGATAGGGCAGGGCACGGTGGGGGTTAGGAGCGTTTGCGGACGCGAATGGCTTTTTCCGCAGCATTGCGACAATGACCATCTTCTAACGAAAACTTCCAACCGTGCAATGTGCACACCAAATCGTCGCCATCGATTTCACCAAACACGCTGAGATCTGCGTTGCGGTGCGGACACCGACGCTGCACTTCGTAATCGCCAATCACAATGTCTGATTCATCTGAAGGAACACCGAGCAACTTGTTCTTAGCTTCGGATTCTGTCCGCGTCATGCGCTCTACAGATAATGACTTGAAGAAGTTGTAGATGTACTCGTTGTATTCGCCAGCACGCCAGGCAGTGAAACGAGCCGAGAGGAACAACGCGTTCGACCAATCAACAGCTCGCTGCGCCACAACATTTTCTACAAGGTCTCGAGCGATATCAAAGCGGAAAGAAAACGGCTCGCCGGCATGCTGCTGCACGGTGCCATCAACAAAATTTATGTAGATGGCCAGATCGCCGGCATTGAGCAAACAATTAGCACCGATACCAGCGCGCACCTGAGGGGCCATTGCCATCAGAGGCTCCCACCACAACTTCAACGTGCCAATAAGATCTGTTGGCTCCACTGCCCACGCATTCTTTTGCTCATGCAGCCAACTGTCGAAGTCGGCCTTGTAGTTGCGTAGGTATTCAGCCTTATGGGTGAAGATACGCGTGATTTCTTCACCAGACATTGGTTGTTCCACAGTGACGCCGCCACCGAGAACCGTGAAACTGGTACCAGGAATTGTGGTGGCTGCATTCAAACGACCTTCGTCGGCCATGCGTCGTTGGAATTCAGTTTGATCAGGGAAAATGCTGGCTTCATCGCCAGTGATCATGTTGAGATGAAAAAGATCATCATCTAAGAAACATGGCGGTCCAGCAGATGGCACCACGGTGGTTGCGTTGATTGCTTCCACGTAACGCAGTGCCCGTGCAAACTGACTCTCTACTTTGTCGACACACAGTTGTTTCTTCTCTGCAGCATCCATTTCGTACACCATGGGATACCAAATAGCGCCAGAGAATTGCAGCCAGTGCAGATCTACAGGGCCGTGCGAACGCAACGCACCAAGGTCATTAGTGCGACAATCATTCTGATTCACTAGTCGCGCATCACCGTCGGACACGACCAACGCAGAGTCGCCCGCAGGGCCATCTGTAATTGACGACTCTGGATGAATTGCAATAGTGACACCTGGAGCAATTTCTTGTTCAACACCTTTGATGGTGCGAACGAATTGGCGGAAACCAAGTTTGTTGTACTCGCGTTCAAGTTCACGTGTAGGGAAATCTGGCAAGAGCACGGTGGTGTTCTTGTTCATCTTTTCTTTTAAGAAAGGAATATCGAAATGATCGCCATGAAGATGAGAGATGTAGAGAAAATCTGGATTACAAATGTCATGCACTACATCTTCTGGTAACTGATCGTTACGAGGAAAAACGCACCATGAAGAAAAGAAGGCAGGAACAAACCATGGGTCACACACGATGGTGATTCCACGCGTGCGAATGAGAATGCCAGCGTGGCCAATTGAGATGGCCTGCATGTTCTAGCCCTGTGGTTGGTCGGTTGACTGCTTGCCACCGGTTGCAACATGCTCGGTCCACGCCGAACCGTTCCAGTAACGAAGTTCGAATCGACCCGATGGATCTTTGTACCAATTAGCTGGAGCAGCTTGTCCACCAGAGGTGGCGCCGGTTTGGGCTGCAGCAAAAGTAGAAGGGGTAGCGGCAGCTGTGGTGGTTTGAGTGCCGGTAGCTGAGACGATTTGTTCTGCTTTCATGCCTGGGTGAGCGGTGATGGGCACACTGCCAGCATGACGAATGAACGCGTGGAACCAGGCAGCACCGTCGTATGCAATGTGCACAACTTCCCAGCCTTGGCTGGAACGGCGAGTGAGTTCGGCGGCTAATTCGTGTGGATTACGGACAGATTCGGAAACAACGTCGTATGTGAACATAAATACAGACTAGTGCTGTTCGCCGTCGTGTTCGCCTGCAGGGTCTTCGGTTCGTACCAAGCCATCTACGTTGATGCCATCTGTGCCACCGTCGTAGACCAAGCGCCCGTCGCGTAGGGCAATGATGCGACCAACGGTGTGTACAAACGAAAGTTCATGTGTGGCCACCACCACTGTGGAGCCCTGTGATGTGGCGTCGGCCAAGAGTTCAAGAAGTGCTTCTTTACCTGATGCGTCGAGACCAACAAATGGCTCGTCGACAAGTAGCACATCGAACGGACGAATGAATCCCAACGCGATTGCTGATTTTTGTTTCAGACCACGACTGAATCTATTTGGCATGTCATCTGCACGCTCGTACAAACCAAGGTGACCAAGAAGATCTGCTGCAGTTTGTTCCCACGTTTCTACACCGTGAAGTCTTGCGACGTATTCCAAGTGTTCCCACAATGTGAGGTCGTCATAAAACGTGGGTTGGTCTGCAATGAAACTCAGCGATGCACGTGCAGAAAGTGAACCTGCTGTGTGGCCGGCAATAGAAACAGAACCTGTTGTTGCATCGAGCAAACCAGATGCGATACGGATAAGAGTTGTCTTGCCAGAACCATTGTGACCAATGAGGGCAACGCGTTCACCAGTTGCGATGTCAAATGAGATGGGGTCTAATGCGGGCGCGGTGCCGTATGACTTCGACACATTTGCGATGCTGAGTGCGTGCTGTTCTTTTGGTTGTGGTGTGTTGCGTCGTTGGCGAGCCATGATCAGATACTTTCTGTTCGAGTAGAAGCTTTGCTTTGTTGTTGTGCGTTACGGAACCACTTGTGAATGGCGTCGCGCTGGCGCACCCAACCAGCAATCAATGTGAGAAACATGAAGACACCTAGTGTTGCGCGCAATGTATTGCTAAAGACTTGAGAATTGTTTTCAACACTCAAGCGAAGTGCAAGCACTGGTGCGCACGAGACAATGGCTACTGCGGGTGGCCAGGCTGCACGAATGACATTTCCGATTCCGCTCATTTCTGGTGGCAATGCAAGAGCTTCAGTTGCGCCGCCCACTGGGTCTGGCGCACCTTTCACGGCGTTAATGCTTGCCCCGGCAACGCCACCTAAAAGTGCAGGAATACCAAGGAGAAATGCATATCCCACCGTGCTGACAGCGGGTTCAAGTACAACGGCAACAAATACTCCGGCAAAGAGGAATGGCAGTGTTACCACAGCAGGCACAATCAAGTGCTTTGTCATAAGCAGTCCACGTTCTAAAGGAAGTGCATCTGTGCGATCTGGTTGATCTACTTCTTGCGACAATGGTTCAACTGCATCGAGACCCACAACGAACAACAAGAGTCCGGCAACAACAATTGCAGGAGTTGTGCCTCGATAGGCCAACACAAGTGCACCGGCCGCGCTCATGGTGAGAAGTTTCATGCGAATAATGCGGCGAAGTGGGAAATGCGCAATGCTGCGAAATCCACGACCAACAACAATGTCTCGACGCAATAGTGAAGGCACTTTCACCCATGGCTTGACGCGCATGTGTTCTTGGCTGAGTTGACGGCGCAGCAAAACAACGGTGCGAATGTCTTGCAAGGTAACCGCAAACTTCAATTGCGAAACAAGTGAACTGCGTCGCGACAGAGCTTCAAGCGACAGACGACCAGTAAGAGAAACTGCAACAGCAGTGATGAGAAGCACTACAACAATTGCCACAATGTCTGGCCCGTGCACGCCGTTCAACCACCACCTACTGATGCTGCCGATGAAATCAAATGGTCCTGAAATAGATGAGCCTGTGAATGTGACTGCACCCTGCCACGCCAGAATGCACACACCAATTGACGTGGTAGCCCAGCGTGGAATTGCGAGCGCATGAATAAGGAGTGCAGCTACGACAAAGAGTGAAGCGAGTAATGCGCCGGCAATTGCGCCGTACAAAGCCCACAGTGCAAGTGAAGTGCCTGCAGAAGTAATGCGTCGACCTAAAAGTTGATTAGCCGTGCCACCAGCAATTGCGCCAGCAAATGCAAATGTTCGCAATCGTTGAATAGCGGGGTGGCGAAGAACTGCAGCATGTTCGATGGGGGACAACAACACGTGTCGCACTTCAGCTTCTTCCACTGCAATTGGGCCGCCATTGGCGCCACTGCGCAAACCAATGAACACCACAAGAGCAGCCACTAGACCCACTACATGGGGGGTATAGGCAGTGACGTCGCGCAGGGCTTGACCCGTGATCTGCTCGTCGCCGGCCACGGAAGACAGGAACAAAATGGCGCCACCGCCCATAAATGCGGCCAAATAGACCCTGTAGAGGGCCTCAAACCACTCGATGGCCTCCACCCGGTGACGGCGACGTTGCCCACGCATATCGCGCAGGGCATCGAGACCAAGCTGGGGAGAATTCACCCCTTCATCCTGCCACCTTCGCTGGGAAATCCCCATTGCCTCTTGGGGCAGAGACTGCCCATGTGACCCTGTTTTCGCCCTGACACCCGACAGAATAGAACGGTGAATAACGAAGCCGTGCAACTATTCAGTGCCATCTTGGCGCTGGCCACATTGGCCGGAGGTGTCGTCACTTTATTTGCCATGTTGTTCGGCAGCAGTCAACAGTGGGCAGAGAACTGGTTGCAGCAAGTTCGCAGTTCTGGATTGTGGTTGATGTGCATGATCACCACTGGTGCCATGGTGGGCAGTTTGTATTTCAGCGAAAACGTTGGCTACGCGCCATGCAAGTTGTGTTGGTATCAGCGCATCTGCATGTACAGCATCGCCATCATTTCTTTTGTTGCAGCAATTCGAAAAGACAACAACATTGCTCGCTACACCATTGTTCTTGCACCTATCGGATTACTTGTTGCTACGTATCACTATCTCCTTGAGTGGTTTCCGACACTTGAATCAAATGTATGCAGCCTTGACGTTCCGTGTACGTCTGTCTGGTTCCGTGAACTCGGATTCGTGACATTGTGTTTCATGGCCGGCTGTGCTTTTATTGCAGTCATCGCAATCTCGCTCGCGATTATTCGCGAACCAATTTCAACCACCACTAGCCAGGAGCAGTAAATGGCACAGAATGAGCGTAAGAAGAAAAAAGCATCTAGCGGCGACAGCATGAGGACAATTCTGTATGTCGTCCTAGTCGTTGTTGGTATTGCAGGTGCGGTAGCACTTGGCACAAGTGGTGGTTCAAGCGACACCACTACCGACACAGTTGTCACTGTTCCTGGTGGCGTGCAACCTGCTGAGTATCAAAAAGTTTCATCAACCGGTGGGTTGTTGGCGCCGTTGCCAGAATCCGGTGCAGATACCGAGACCGGAAAGAGTGTTGCAGTGCTCAAGGGGTACGACCTTCAGGGACGACCCGTCACCATTGATCCTGCTGGCGAAGGTAAAGCCACCATGGTGGTGTTCCTTGCGCATTGGTGCCCACACTGCAACCGTGAAATACCTGTATTGAACAAATGGCGCGAAAGTGGCGAGGTGCCAACTGGGCTGCGCGTCATTGGTATCACCACTGGTTCGAAGGCTGATCAAGCCAACTGGCCACCATCAAAATGGATGACTGCCATGAAGTGGCCATTTGAAGTGATGGCTGACAGTGAAGCCCAAGAAGCCGCTGCGGCTTATGGCGTGGCTGGGTATCCGTTTATGGCTTTTGTTGGCGCTAATGGAAAAATCACCGCTCGAACCTCAGGTGAAGTACCTGTTGAGCAGATTCAGATTTTTGCTAACGCGGCCGTTGCTGCGAAATAGCACCAGAGTTTCTAGAGAACTGTCGTAGCCTTGCCAACCGTGGCAACAACACATAAACGTATTGGGTTCTTCGGGCCATTCGGAACTTTCACCGAGCAGGCTCTGCGTACGCAGGCTGATCTTGCTGACGCTGAACTGGTGCCGTTTCGTTCGGTACCAGATGTACTTGATGCAGTTGCCAACGGTGACGTAGATGCCGGCTTTGTACCGATTGAAAACTCCATTGAGGGAACCGTCAACTTCACTCAAGACGCGCTCATTTTTGATTATGAATTACTAATTCAACGCGAAGTTGTTTTAGACATTGAACATTGCTTGTTGGCTCGCAAAGGTACAACTCTTGCTGATGTCACCATTGTTCACTCCATACCTGTTGCAACAGCACAATGCAGTGGCTGGTTGCGTACAAACTTGCCAAATGCTGACGTACAAGTTGCAAACTCCACTGCCGATGCTGCGCGCACTGTTGGAAGAATTGAAGTTGAAGAATCTGGAATGGCTGCCCTGGCTCCAGCAAATGCAGCAGCAATGTATGGACTAGAAGTAATCGCACGTGACATTGCAGATCATGCTGGGAACCAAACTCGATTTGTACTGATTGCTCGCGATGGTATTCCTGCACCAACTGGTCACGACAAAACAGGCATTGTTGTTTTTCAACGTGCTGATGAACCAGGAAGTTTGATTTCTATTCTGCAAGAGTTTGCAGCACGGAGAATCAACTTGAGCTTGTTGTCATCTCGCCCCACAAAGGCAGGAGGGCTTGGCGATTACTGCTTCATTATTTACGCCGACGGCCACGTAGGTGAAGAGTTAATGGCCGACGTGTTGCGCGACCTACACACCAAACAAGGTGGCGTGAAATTCTTGGGCTCGTACCCAGCAGCAGGGGAGCAGGCCCACTCGGCCCGCGAGCATGCAGACAGCCGTTGGAAAGACGCCGACGACTGGGTCAGCTATTTGCGGACCAAAATTCGCGACTAGTCAGCGCCCTCGTCCGATAGCGTGTCGGACGGAACGGTGGCAGAGCGGCCGAATGCGCTTGTCTTGAAAACAAGAGGGTTAATAGCCCCGGGGGTTCAAATCCCTCCCGTTCCGCCAGATATATGTCAGCGTTCGTCGCGTACGAACGGAGTTCCCAGTGCCTTTGGTGCGCCCAACTTGTTGCGTGTGCTTGGCCTGCTGAGGGCAATGAGTGCAACAAGCGTTGCCAAGTAGGGAAGCATCTGCATGAGTGCTGATGGGATAAACGTGATCTGTTCCGCTTGCAAGGTGAACGGCAATTGCAAAGTAAATCCGAAGAGCACAGCACCAAAGATGATTCGCAATGGACGCCATCCGGCGAACACAACAAGTGCCAATGCAATCCAACCAATACCGTTGGTGGTTGAAGCCTGATGCCATGCTGCGCTTTGCGCCAACATGAGCCACGAGCCACCAAGACCAACAAGTAGCCCACCGAACAATGTGTAGCGGATGCGAATAGACGCCACCGATAAACCTTGAGCGTCAACTGTTGCAGGATCGTCACCTGTTGCACGCAACTCAAGACCCGGGCGTGAACGGAAAAGATACAACGACGACAAGATTGCAATCGCGATTGATGCATAGGTGATGATGTCTTGCCCAAACACGATTGGTCCCACCAATGGAATGTCTGACAATGCGCCGAATGACAATGGGTGGATAATTGTGGTGACGGTCTTTCCTTCAACAGGTTTGCCGAGGAAGTTGGCAAGCCCCGTTCCGAAGATCACTAATGCAAGGCCTGCGACAATCTGGTTTGCACGCAATACAACGCTGAGTAGTGCATGAATACCTGCAAGGAGTGCACCAGCGAGTGAACCAATGAGTAATCCAAGCCAGATACTTCCCGAAGCATCTGCTGCGAGGAAAGAACTAATTGCTGCGGTGAGCAAAATACCTTCGATACCTAAATTGAGAACTCCTGAACGCTCAGTGAAGAGTGCGCCGAGGGCAGCAAGGATAAGTGTGGTGGCAATTGCGACGGAGTCTGCAGATGCGAGTACCCAAATGTTTTCGTTCATTGTGCGGCCCTTTCAGCTCGGACCGCGTGTATTCGGTAGCGACGGAATGCCTCTCCGCCTAATGCAAAGAGCAAGATAGCTCCCTGCAACATGACACCAATGTGGATAGGTGTGTCTGTAGAGATTTGGAGTTTGTCTCCGCCTGAACGCAAACCTGCGAACAAGATGCCGCTCACAATGATTGCGGAGAAGTTGTTGCGCGCAAGGGCTGCGATAACGATGCCTGCGTACCCATAACCCAACAACGTGATACCTGGATCGAGGCGACCAAACGGACCAACGATGAGAGCCGCACCACCAAGACCTGACAGCGCGCCAGAGATGAGCATGACCGACAATGTGGTGCGATTGGCATTGATACCGGCGTAATGAGCAGCGCGAGGAGAATCTGCAATCACTTGAATGCGATAGCCGTACTCTGTGCGCTTCACTACCCAATACAACGCTAGTGCTAGCAACGCAACGAGGAAAAAAGTGGGGTACAGAGAAGTATCACCAAATGCTGTGAGAGACGCCGAGTCTGGCACCAAACGACCTTGTGGAAACGCAGAGTTCTTTGTAACGAAGAAACTTCCAGGTGAGTACACGAAATGATCAACCAAGCTTGCTGCGACGTATGTCAATAACAACGTGGTCACAATCTCACTGGTACCAAGGCGCGAACGCACATATGCAGGAATCAGAATCCATACGGCGCCCGCTAGCGAACCCAATAACAAGACTGTGGGAATCATCACAAACGATGGCAGGCGATCACCAAGTGCAAGACCAGCCCATGCGCCGCCAATCATGCCTAAGTACAACTGGCCTTCGCCACCAATGTTGTACAAGTTCATTTGGAATGCGAATGCAGCAGAAATACCCGTGCAGATGAGAACAGTAGAAAGACCCAATGTGTCTGTGATGCCGCGTGAAGAAGTGAAGCCATCACTCAACATGTTCGAATACGTGTCGATAGGCGAATACCCCGTTGCGAGCAAGAACAACGCGCCGGCCACAAGCGCCGCAATGACAGAAATCAGTGGAACAAGCGTGGACAAATACTTTGGAGTTTCACTTCGTTGTTCAAAGACGATTCGAATAGGAGAGCGCATTATGCATTTCCTTCTGTGGAGAGTCCGGCCATTGCAGCGCCCACAGTTGCCAGTTGTGCGCTTTCGCCAGGAGTTTCATGAACGATGCTGCCTCGGTACAGAACCAAGATTCGGTCGGACAATGACATCACCTCATCAAGATCTTCAGAGATAAGCAAGATTGCTTGTCCGGCGCTGCGAGCATCGTCGAGCAAGGCTCGTACGGTTTCAATTGCTCCCACGTCTAAGCCACGCGTAGGAGAACAGACGACTAGCAATTTGGTGGCCGACCTACCACCCGAAAGCTCACGTGCCAGCAATACTTTTTGGGCATTGCCGCCAGAGAGTTTGCGCGCGATGTGTTCGGGTCCATTGGCTTTGATTTCGAATTGATCAATGAGTCGTACGGCTTCTGGTTGAACAGATGCGCGATCAACAACGATGTGACGATCACGAGTGAGCAACAAGTTGTCAAGAATCGACATAGATGGAACTAATCCCATACCTAAACGGTCTTCTGGTACGTATGCCAAACCAAGTTCACGTGCGTGAATTGGACCACGATCTGTAGACATTGAGCCTGTGATTGCTACCGAACCACTGGTGGGAGAAATCAGTCCGGCAATTGTGTCGGCGAGTTCTCGCTGACCATTCCCCGCAACACCTGCGATACCCACCATTTCGCCGGCGTGCACGTTGAAAGAGATGTCTGACAACACACTGACACCGCCAACATTCAACGACAAGTCGCGAATCTGCAGCACTTCATGACCCGTCGCATGTGATGCACGCTGAGTAGAGAGTTCAATGTCTCGACCAACCATGAGGCGCGCCAACTCTTTTGTATCTGTTGTACCGCGACCAGACACATGGCCTGTGACGCGACCGTTGCGAAGAACTGTGACGCGATCTGAAATCTCAACGACTTCACCGAGTTTGTGACTGATGAAAACAATTGACTTGCCAGCTTGCGTCATGGCATGCACATTTTCGAAAAGCTTTTCTACTTCTGCAGGAACAAGTACTGCAGTGGGTTCATCAAGAAGCAAAATCTCTGCACCTTGATACAACGCCTTCACAATTTCAACGCGTTGACGTTGACCTACAGAAAGGTCCCCCACTGTTGCGCCAGGCTCAATGGGAAGACCATACGATTCGGCAACAGCAGAAACACGGTCTTCTAATTCAGAACGATTCAGTCGGAACGATAAGTCGCGACTACCGAGAATGACATTCTCGGCAACAGTAAAACGTTCCACCAAACGGAAGTGCTGATGCACCATTGCAATGCCGTGTTGTAAACCTGCACGCGGCGATGACAATGCAATTCGCTCACCATTACGCGTGATGTGGCCAGAGTCAGGTTGGTACAGGCCGCACAACATTGCAGCGAGCGTGCTTTTTCCTGCGCCATTCTCACCAAGGAGTGTGTGTACTTCGCCAGGGAGAACGTCGAAGTCAACAGAGTCATTAGCAAGAACGCCAGGAAAGCGTTTAACAATGGAATGAGCCGAGAGTGCGCTAGGGGCCGCACCACTTTCGTGATGCGGCCCCTTCGCCACCTCGTGAGAGGTGTTAGTCATTTGTGAAATCAGCCCTTTGCGGAACCGATGACACCCTTAACGAAATAGCTCATGCTGAGAAGCGCACCGAGTTCGGCTTTTTCTCCTGCTGCAAGAACTTCTTTTCCGTCTTGGTCACTGATTGGTCCGGTGAATGGAGCAAATGATCCAGCAATGATTTCCTTGCCCTTTGTGGTGATTGCTGATTGCGTATCTGCATCAACTGAATCACCGAAGGAAGCAAGTGTGACCATTCCGTCTGCCATTGAGCCGTAGTACTCATCGCCTGGGCATGTGCCACCGGCAACTGCCTTTGTGGTCTTTGTGTAGTACGGACCCCAGTTCCATGTTGGAGCTGTGAGCCAAGCAGCAGGTGCTGCTTCTTTTACATCACTGTTGTAACCAACCCACTTGGCACCCTTTGCCTCTGCTGCAACACCGGCAGCAGTGGTGTCTTGGTGCTGAGCAAGAACGTCAACGCCTGCGTCAAGAAGTGACTCTGCAGCCTGCTTCTCGATGGTTGGGTCGAACCATGTCTTTGTCCAAGTGACTTGAACTGTTGCATCTGGGTTTACAGATTGTGCGCCCAATGTGAATGCGTTGATTCCGCGAATAACTTCTGGAATTGGGAATGCAGCAACATAGCCAAGCTTGTTGTTCTTTGTTGCCTTACCTGCTGCCATACCACTGAGGTAACGAGCTTCTTCTGCAGCACCGAAGTATGTACCAAGGTTTGCTGGCAAAGATGCGAAGTCAGCAAATGCACCGCCGCCGTCTTTAGTAAGAAGGAACTTTGCACCTGTTGCCCACTGGAAGCACACATCTGGGTACTTCACTGCAACGTTGGCCATTGGTGCGCCGTAACCGAATGAGGTTGCATAGATGACGTCGTAACCTTCTGATGCAAGTTGTTCGAAAGTCTTTTCAGAATCTGCGTTGTCTGCAATGTTCTCAACACGCTTTACTTCGATACCAAGATCTTTTTCAAGCTGCAAGATGCCTTGCTCATGCTGGTATGTCCAGCCCTTGTCGTCAGGTACACCGAGGTATACAACTGCGACTTTTACGTCGGTTGCTTCTGCTGGTGCACTTGTTGTGTCTGATGATGAATCGCTTCCACCGCATGCTGCGACGAGAAGTGATGCTGTAGCTGCAACTGCTGCAAGCTTCCAGAATTTCTTCATGTTTAGGGTCTCCCTGGTTTGTGGCACCTCTGACAGTGCCGATGTGGAAACCTTACTCTGTTCTATTCGCTCCTAAATAATGGCGAAATAGGCGGTTTTGGGCACGATTTGCTGCGAGCGGTTGGGGGCCGAGAGTTGTAGCTCGAAGTCCAGAGGTACACTCAAAGTCTTCCCAGGAGAGGTGCCAGAGTGGCCGAATGGGGCGCCCTGCTAAGGCGTTGTCCGTCTTAAAGCGGACCGTGGGTTCAAATCCCACCCTCTCCGCCATATGAGTTTGCTCCGCAAGTCTCTGGCAGCCCTTGTGGTTGCAGGCGCACTGACATTCAGTGGGTCCGGCCCAAATCGGGCCTCTGCAGCGACGACCTGTACCAAGACCTACACCGTGAAACCAAACGACTCCTGGAGTCGGATTTCCGACAAAGTCAACGTGACAATGAAGGCGTTATTGGCAGCAAATAAGGCCACAACTGACACCTTTTTATTGATTGGCGATGTCATCTGTCTTCCCAAATCGGCCAAGGCCCAGGACACTGGTAGTGGTGCTCTTCAACTGAAGCCCCCAGCAAAGAGGTATTCGGCCAAGAAGTCCGAGGCCATCATCCGGGAGATTTGGCCGGACGATCTTGATGGTCGCGCCGTTGCCATCGCCCGACGAGAATCGAAGCTCAATGCGGCGTCATGGAATGGGTGCTGCGTTGGCCTATTCCAGATCAACTGGTTTGCCCACAAATCGTGGCTGAAGCGCATGGGGATTACCTCGGCGCAAGAGTTGCTTGACGCCAGAGTCAATGCCACGGCTGGTTTGGCTATCTATCAGCGTTCAAATGGCTGGGGTGCTTGGGAGTAATTACGGCTGTAACATTCATTACTCATAACTAGCGCTCGTAGCTTAATGGATAGAGCATCTGACTACGGATCAGAAGGTTGTAGGTTCAAGTCCTGCCGAGCGCGCCAATAGCAATCATCACCGCGATTTTCGATTCGTCTGAAAAGATTTCGGTACTATCGGGACATGTCCGATACATCACTGCCACCAGATTTTCCTACTGAAGATTCACCGGCCGAACGGGTGGAAAAGCGTACGTGGCGACGTGTGTTTAAGTTCCTGAAGTGGGACCTCATTGTTAGCAACTCTGTCGCGGTACTCACCACCTCCATTGTTGCCGTCACAGCGATGTACGCAACCCTCACCACTACAGACAAGAACTTGGAAGAGTCGCGCCGTGGTGCTCGAGTATCTGCACTTGTAGATGAATGGTCTGTCACCATTGCAGATGCAGCAGCGGCAATTGAATTACTAGATCAACGTGCCAATGACTTGTGGGCGTTTGGTGCGGCTTACGAACAACAAGGCGTCATCTTGAACGAGGCAATGGAAAATGAAGCGGCGAAAGAAAAGGACTATCTTAAGGTTCGCCAGAACATCGCATTCTCTAGCGCCAAGGCTGGCCTTGTTTCTTCCACCGTCACGAACAAGTGCCTTGACAAATTTGTAACCATGCTCGACACGTGGCAGAACGCATTGAACTGGACACGATCTACATTGCTCTTAGAAGATGGTGTTCAAAGCGGCATTGAGGCAGTTGCTATGCAACAAGACGGTCGTACCGCATTATCGAACTCACTCACTATTGTGCGCGAGTTGGCTCGAACCGAACTAGACACCGCGGGCACAGACGGTTCTTCAGTGAAGTGTGATATTCCTGACGAAGAAAAATTGTGGCAGAAATTAGTGCCTGAGGACTCTGCGAGCTAGCGAGCTTCGAGGGTTTCAATACCTCGAATGAAAAGTTCTACTAACTGAGTCAGGCTGTTGTCCAGAGCGTATGGCTCTGGATGACCGCTGTCTTTTTCCAAAACGCAGAATCCGTGCAGTGCACTACGCAGACTACGAGCACAATGTGCACGTTGGGCTGGCGTTAGCTCGTAACCATCTAAAGCCGTCGTGAGTGTTGCTACAACTCGAGTAAGCGACAACTCAATGTCTGCATCACCCACCGAAGGCACACGATCTGTTGCGCTATACAAACCTGGGTGCTCTTGAACAAACGTGCGCCATGCATGGGCAGCTGCCAACACCGCATGTTCACGAGTAGTGCCAGCTATTGCTGTGCTGAGAGCGTCAACCAATAAATCTCGGGCGCGCAAAGAGAGCAGCATCCACAACTCTTCAATACCCGTGACGTGTTTATACAAAGCAGGTTGTTTTACGCCGGCATCAGATGCAATGCGACTCAGCGTGACTGCATCAATGCCTTCAGCATCGGCAATCAGCATTGCCTTATCGATGACCGTGGCGCGGTTGAGACGTTGTTTCTGAATTGGCATTAGAACTGATGAAAGAATCGTGAGATCCAACCAGAGATTCGTTGTTGTTGAAGCGGCTGTTGCAATGTTGCGCGAGCATTTTCGGCCTTTTCTTCGCCGAACAGTGCAAGCCGTGTGGCCAACAAACTGTCGGCAAGGGCAGGTGAAAACTCTGGGTGCACTTGCAGTGTCCATGCGCGTTCGCCGATCAACATGCCGCCGATAGGGCAATAGTCGGAACGGGCAAACAGGCGTGCTCCGTTTGGCAGGCTCATCACTTGGTCTTGGTGGCTTGCTGCAAGCACGATGT
>Ga0214921_10004171_pt1 | contig 21511 bp, 16 predicted proteins | sample LL1505_MetaG_FD_177992 | JGI IMG/M metagenome (GOLD analysis project Ga0214921, IMG submission 177992) | Freshwater microbial communities from Lake Lanier, Atlanta, Georgia, United States - LL-1505 | ecosystem: Environmental > Aquatic > Freshwater > Lake | place: USA: Georgia | collected... | reverse complement strand
GAAGAACTGGTAGTATCATATAAAGATAGATTATGTAGAATTGGATATGATTTGATAGAGTATATTTTAAAAGAATATTCAAATACAAAAATAATAATTGAAAAAGATGAAGATAAAAGTCCAGAAAAAGAATTAACAGAAGATCTAATTGAAATAATAACAGTATTTAGTTCAAGACTTTATGGAATGAGATCTTATAAAATAAATAAACCATTAAAAATAGTAAAAAATAGCATTATACACTTTTATACGGTTTTAATCAACTGTTAACTACCCTTTTTCTGATTCTTCGAATCAGTAAAAGGGCTTAAACCCCAAAAAAGACCCAGAATCAGACTGTGTTATATAAAGTATGAATCTATGTCTTTTATAGTAGTTAGTATAAATGTATTTCAAATATGAAAAATAGAAGATTCAAATAAAAATTATAATTTTTCCAACTCTCGAAGTGTATCTTCAATGGAATCCACTTTATGACCAATTACCAACTCGTGATGTAAGAGATGATAATCATTACCATCTGTTTCATATTTATCACCGAAGTAATGTATTTCATCATAGGAGCCCTGAATACAATCCACCACTTGGACCTTATCGAACTCTTTCGGATACAACCCAATTCCAACCATTCCTCCTTCCGAGATAACTACATCGTCCAAAATTCCAATTTCCTGTGCGGTCTCTTTAAGAGTTGCAATCAATTCCTTACGATAATTATGCTGGCGGTCGAGTTCAATGAAGACTGCTCTCTCCTCATGCGTCGCCGTCATACCAATTAGTGAAATATATATTATTCCACTTCGTAAATCCACAAAGTTTCCAGTCAAAGTGTAATCTACTTGCGACAAATAATAGAGTGCTTTTTTGATGAGGACATTTATCTTAGTATAAAGGGCGTGTTCGCGAATGTTTTTGAAATGTATGAGTTCGAGTTCCGGTCCGAGATGATAGACGCATCCACATTCCGTAAAATAATGGTTCATTTCTAAATCTCCCAACTGGGAAAGCGCTTTGTCCAGTTTTCCTCCTCCGACGATTCCGACGTCCCAGCCTTCGGCCACTTTCTTCCGGATGGCAGTCTTCATTTCGGGCCCGACTGACTTGCTCGATTCCGCGATAGTTCCATCAATATCAAAAAGAAGAATACGGTGCTTCATTTCTTATGTTTTAACTCAACAATTAAATTTCCAAAATCGGACGCGTTCGATGTATTTGATAAGTGTCCGTGCGTGGTAAATATCTGCTTACTTATATTCTGTTTGAGTTCATTATATGGCTTTGAATAAGGACCGGTCCGACTTGAATGAATATTTATAATAATATTCCCACTTGTAAAAATATGACTCTGCAATTTATTCAATATCCCGTGTAATGATTTATCGAATCCTCCACTTTTGAAGCAATCAATAATGATTGAGTCATACTTTTGTTTATTTTTTGCTATGAAATCTTGGAGACTTACGCAGTGGATTTTTATTTTGATATTTGTATTCATATGTTTCTTGATTGATGGAAAAAAGTATTTTTTGAAGTGGTCAATTACAACCGGAGATATATCAACGCAATCAATTATTGTCGGCGTTTTTGGATTGAATCCAGTAAGAACTGTTCCTCCTCCAATTCCCGCAAGTAATATCCGGTTTGGACGCAATTTGGATAAAGCGCAATTACATTTTTTCTGGATTACATCATTATATTTGTATATAACTTCTGTTGGATCGTTTTTGTTCATTGATGATTCATATTTATGATCAAACATTAAATGAAGTATTTTATTTTCTAAAATGGTCCTGACACTGCTTCCAATGACGTGGTCATAATCTTCTTGTAAAAGCATAATATTATATATTTTATAAATATAAATATTTTTTGATATTTGATATTTGATATTTTATTTATCCACTACATGATTCACATACATGTGGCGCCACCTCTTCTTCAAACACTTTCTCTTTCATCTTGGGGTCAATCGTGAATTGTTGGGCCTGAATCTTGGGGCGACTCCTCACATAATACGACCCCGTTTTAAGACCACGCTTCCATCCGTATATCAGGGCGCTTCCGAGTGTTCCAATCTTGGGCTCCTCAAAAAAGAGGTTCATCGACTGCGTCTGGCAAATAAAAGGGGCGCGGTCCGCGCAAAGATCAATAATCGTTTTCTGCTTAATTTCCCAGACCGTTTTATACATTTCCTTCATCCGCGCAGGGATTCCTCCGATATTGGCGATACTGCCATTCTCCGCGATTATCTTATCCTTCATTTCTTTCGACCAAAGCCCAATTTCAAGCAAATCATCGACCAGATTGCGGTTCAGAACCACAAAATCGCCCGCTAATGTCCGGCGAGTGTATATGTTGCTCGTTATTGGCTCAAAACACTCTGTATTTCCCAATATTTGGCTCGTGGAAGCAGTGGGCATGAGAGCGACTAAGAGGCTATTTCGGACCCCATATTTCATAATATCCGCTTTGAGTGCATCCCACTTCTCTTTCCCTAAAAAGAGTTTTTCCGCTGGAACTCCGTATTTTTCGTGCTGGAAAATCCCCTCCGATAGCGGGCTCCCCCTGAAACGCTCATATGCTCCAAGACCGGATGCGACTTCTGCGATTGTAAAATAATCCCCGTTGTATTCAAACCGCGGTTCCGTCGCGCCTTTTGCGTATTCCTGAAATTCCAAGGTTTCCATAATGGTCTTTCGCTCCTGTGCGACTGCGCAAGACGCCTTCAAGCAATAATACTGCATCGCCTCGAATACCTCTTTGTTTAATTGTTTAGCCTCATTGCTCTCAAATGAATACCCCATTTTTAAAAGCATCTGAGTGAACCCTTGGACCCCAATACCAAGTGGGCGCATCTTAAAATTGGAGCGCTCCGTTTCAGGGACTGGATAGTAGTTGATATCGATGACGCGGTTCAAGTTCCGGACCAATATGTCGCAAATTTGCTCGAAGCGCTTATAATCGACACGTGGCTTTGCGTATTCCACAAAATCTGTATACCCCCCTATATAGGTGTCTCCCAGTAGTATTTGTGGGACCGTATTACAGACGCGATTATATTTATCTTCGAGATCCGCATACATCGCATATCGCTCCTTATTATTGTCTAATACGACCTTCTGGTATTTAAGCCCCATCTTCTCGAATAATTGGACGGCTCGAACACAATATTCGCAGTCAGTCTTTGAATAAATCGTAATCGCTTGGTCGAAGGCGGGGCGCGCCACTAATTCGCCGAGTGATATACTCGCCAAGCAACAACACGCGTATTCATTTGCGTCGCTGTATTCTACTATCTCAGCACACAAATTACTGCTCTTTATTGTTCCGACATTTAACTGGTTGCTCATCTTATTAATCTGGTCCTTGAAGAGTATATATGGAGTCCCAGTCTCAATCTGGGAACTGAGAATCTTCTTCCAGATCTTGCTTATTTCAACTTGCGTGACGAACTTTTTACTGGATTCTAATTCCGTGTATTTCGCATCGAAGGCATCCCCATATAGGTCTATGAGTTCCTTGTTATCATTGGGGTCAAACAGGGACCATAAGACGAGTCGGTCTGGGTTCTTACTTGCTTCCTCGACGCGCCTCATAAATAAATCCGGTATCATTAGGGCTAAAAACAGGTCCCGTGTCCGCATATCTTCGGACCCATTATTTTTGCGAAGCTCCAAGAAATCCATTATATCGGGATGGTACGGTTCCAAATATACGGCGATGGACCCATTGCGCTTCCCTGAATTATGGACGAGCCCTAAATCATCGACGACATAGCTGTGATTTTCTTCAACTGTTAAATCATATACATCGCCTTCATATTCAAATTTTTTAATATGGTCAATTGGATACCATAAATATCGGTTAACATCAGGATAACAAACTAAATCTCCAATCATTAGTTCCGACACTGAAAAATAGCCATCTACGAACCCACGTTTTATATAAACTTGATGCTCCCCTGTTACACGAACAAGTTTCTTTTTGAGTGAGTTTGATATATAATACATCTCCTTTTTAACTGTGTTTTTTATAACATTTAATACTCGCTTATAAGTACAATCAATCGTCATTACTAAATCTCCAATATTGATATGACTAATTGGTTTAATAGTATCCTTTTTTTCGGATGGCATATACATATCAAACACTTGAATATTCGTCTCAGGCGCAAAACACTGGTTTATGTATTTGGCCGTCTCATTATACACACGCAACATTGGTATAATTCCATTACTATAACCATTTGAGCTGTGAATCCGAGCATTCTTTCCGCGAATATTGTTCATATGAACGCCCAACCCTCCGGCCCACTTACTTATTTGAGCGCAATCACTTATATTCTTGTAAATTCCGGATACACTATCATCAGTTCCTAGTAAGAAGCAACTCAATAACTGCGGATTATTTGTTCCACTATGAAATAGGGTCGGCGTCGCATGAATAAAGTTCTTATGACTGAGATAAAGATAACTCTTTAATGCGGTCGTTACATTATTAATATGGAGGCCTAAACTCACGCGCATAAATAAATACTGGGGACGCTCTACGATAACCCGATGGACTCGCTGTAAATAACTTTTTTGTAGCGTCTTGAACCCGAAATAATCAATTAGATAATCATTGTAGTGTTTTATTGATGAATTGAGCAATTCCTCATTCGCAATAACAACATCATATAATGACTTACTAACTAAATCATTGTAATACAATATTTTGACTGATTCTGAAAATGTGGTCGGGGTCGTTTTATGATTATTGCTTATAATAATACGAGTGGCGAGTGTTTCATAGTCAGGATGCTCAGTTAAATGACTCGTACAAATTTCGGCGGTTAGCTCATCCAACTCCTCAGTTGAAACCCCATCATAAATGCGCGAACAGACCTTTTGCGCAATTAGATTAGAGCTCACATTGAGCCCACTGCTATTATTTTTTATACGACGTTGAACTTTTTCAAAATGGACTTCCTCTCGTTTTCCATTTCTCTTAACTACATAAATTTCTGACATAATTATTATAATATTTTTTGATTGGTATTTTACCGAGCTCGCAATAAGCTTATTTATACTGAACCTACCAACATTTCAAAAAAAGATGGTCTCGGTAATTCAACACCATAAACCAATTTATTAAATATTGGGGGCATCGGAAAAGGATTTTCTTGACCAACTTCAATTTCTCGTAGTTTTTGTTTTGAAAGCTCAACGATTTCTTTCAAAACAACAAGAGGATTCGGAAGAGTCATAACACACTCAAATTCATCATAAATTGTATCAACAACAGTAGGAGTCTCCTTTTCACCATAATGAACATCAACCAATCCAACTAAAATAATAAGATTCTTACACGAATGAATCAAAATATTGAAAAATGGAATAACATATCCATCATATTTCTCATTTTTGTAATTCTGAATGTATTGGGAAAAAACCAGATTTACTTGAATAGAAAAGTCTTCTTCACCACTTGAACTCCGACACATTTTTCGAAAGCGCTCCCACTCCTTTTTCAAAGTTTGTAAAATTGGTGGAGATGATTCATTGATTCTTGGAAGAATACATTCAGTCCAAAATTCAAAAAAGTGGGATGGACTAAGACATTCTCCTTTTTCAATCTGTTCATTGTATTTTTTAAGAATAACATTCATAGACCAACTACTCAGTGGCCCAACCATATCATCCGGATTAGATATTCTCAATATTTGTCCAATTTCAGTCTGAGTCACTGGATATTCACTCAAAATATTAATCATCTCTTTCCTAAAATACTCCATACTGCTGTTTTTAAACTCTTTTAATTCAGTTCGGCCATTTTCAATGACTTTCCTATTCATTTCCTTCAAAAGAGTAATCTGTCCTTGGAGTTTAGCCTTCTCTTTCTCAAAAATCTCGCGATGTTCTTTCATAAACCGTTCGTGGTCTTCAAGAGTAAAAGGAATTTCTTCTGGCTTAGAATCTGATTTGGAGAGCCTCTTCTCTAACTGGGAAATCTTCCGTTTTAGGTCAGAGTTATCTTTCAATAGCTCTTGTAATCGCTCAATTTCTTCCTTCATTCCAGCATTTTCAATCAGGACTTTCTCAAATGAATCATCAGTTTGAGTTGTTTTTGTGGAAATTGAAACAGTTTGAGTTTGTGTTTGCGTTTGCGTGGCCGTTTCTTTTCCAGAAGACCGCTTCATTTGTCTTTGAGTCCAAACATTTTCTGGTTTTTGTTGGGCTTGCGCCTGCGTTTGAACGCTCATCTTTGAAAGCGCGGTTGCTATTTGTAAGCAAGAATCACCCAAAAAGGCTCCATATTCTTCAAACTTTTGTCTAATAGAACATGCGACTGTTTTAGATGATTTGCTGATAAAACAGACTCGACTTTTATGAACTTCGAGATTGAAGCGATTGACTGGAACCACCATATATTGAATGAGACTCGGTTCATTAAAGAACTTGTGAACCATCTCAATGTGCTTATGGTATTTAAGAAGCTTTGGAATTTGCCTTTGAAGATAAGACACAATTGAATAAAAGAATGATGATATGATTTCAACATTCTGACATAATTGATGTTCAGATAGCTCATAGCAAATCATAATCAATATAATATTGAAAGGTTCTCCTTGAATTGATGGGTCTTTTATTTCATAAAAGACGCGCGTTGTATCGATTCCAAATGAAACTATGAATCGAGGTGTATGAACCTGTAATGTCGGTTCGTCTGGGCGCATATTATGAAGACGAATACCGTTAATTGTTTGTGCGGAACGTGTTGTCATTTTATTGCTTTTATAAGTGTAAAATAACTAATAAAAATGTTTCAATTTTATTTTTGTCAAAATAGCCAATGAACTGATGTTTTCATTTTCTTTTTAATCTAGTTGTAATGATAAATTATAAAATATTTCAATTTTCTTTGTGGTAGTTGTTAAAAACTCAACGACAACTATACGAAATTGTTGTATTTCTTAAATGTTTTACTGCTTGCGCAGCTACTTCTTCAAGCTCACGTTCTTTTTCAACTTTTGCCTTTATCCTGTTCAATTTAGCAATTTCATTACAATAACAAAATCCTAATTCGGGAATAACGGTTTGAAATTGATCTTGTCCACGTTTGAATTTCTCCATGTATGCTTGATAATCGGCTTTTGTAAAATCGCGCAAATTTGGAGTAGATAAAAAAGTTGGTCTAGGAAGACAATTCATTTTTCGAAAAAATATCTCAAATTTCTCAATTAAATGAAATAATTCAATTAACAATTCATTGGTCATCCCTACTCCATAGAAAGATAATTTCATCACGAATGGCATAATTGGAACAGAAGAACCATCAATAATAATCTGACAAAATGCATTAAAGAGGTCGTTGTATACATCCTGACTCAATGAACCATTTTTGAATGAATCATTTAATACAGCGATCGGCTCTATAAGTTGCATATCTTTGTATTCATTACAAAATTTACAAAGAGATCCATCATAACAACCTTCCACAGAACAAGGGGAGGAAATCTTACGTTCTCGATTAGCTTCCACAAACTTCTCCCAACATGTACAATTAGTTCCTCTATTTGCTATAAGTAGAATAAAATATCCAAATTGTACATAATATTCCATTTCATCTACCGTCCCAACAAAAGTGCAAATCATACATTCTTCAAATTTTCGAGGGATGATTGAAGAAGAACGCATATTACGAATATACTCATTATGCCCATTTCCAAATAAAGAAACCTTAATTATTTCATTGTTATCTGGAAATGGGCATAATGATAATTCAAAATCTTGAATACATATACTACGTGAAGAATTCATAGGTGTACTATTATGTTTAGTGTACAATTTCATCAAGAAATGAATTGCTGAACAAATTTTTTCACGATTCTCATCATTTACTTCCCCTGTACATTTCAATTCTTCTAGAATTCTATTCGCAGTTCTTTCTGAATTCATTGGATGAAATGGAATATTGCGAATTTCATCAAAAAGTAATAACATTAAAGCATCTTGCTTTTCCTTAAATTCTTCTTTTGATGCAAACAGCAATTTTGCGCATGCATTCAGAAAACCAATCGACAATTTTATTTCATTGGATCGACCTAAAATAGGAAACATTTTTCTTGCGATTATATAGAAGTCATCAGTTGAAAGTAGTTCTCCGCGTTTATATTTGGCGATTATTTCGGAGAGTTTTTTGAAAGCATCTCTTTGGGAAGATTCTTCTTGTGATTGGGTGTTTCCATATAATTCTTGCCTTATTTGTTTGCGTGTTAAATAATGTGGATTGCGACTCATTTTTTCAACTTTAAACATAAATAAAATATCTTGATTAACCATCATTTTTTTCTAATAAAATAATATATGAATATTATTCTTTTTATTATTTTTATAATTGTGATTTTAGCTATTGTTTGCTCTGACAAGGTATTTGGAGAGAAGTTCCAAATCAATAATACTGGATGTCTAGGAAATTGTCAGAATGACCCACTTACACAGGCGAAGTGTTGGCAAACAAAGGCGTTTCCTTGTCCAAAAGATAATGGAAGCTTTACTCAATGCACAAATAACTTTCAGCGAGATGTGAATATTGCGGATTGTTTAGAAAGGTCATATTATTATAGTCAAGCGGATGAAAGATTAAGTGAGAAATGCGTTTATGATAAGACATTCCCGTTCGCTGTTAAACCGTTGGAATCCACTGAAACACCGAGCATTTTTCCGAGAATAAACGTGTGGCGAAATGATGATATTCCCGTCCTTTTCGTATAAATATTTTATTATTATAATTATGTCAGATATTGATTGTAAGTGTCCAAAATATGTGGGAGAACCGTTCCCCTATATAACATATACATGCGAACCTTCATCTATTTATATAAATTACATTATGAGCCAACTCCTTATTCGCTCGAATTATTACAACTATTTACAGACCGGTGTTAATCAGGCGCCTGACCTAAAAAATAAATATTCATACATAGTTCCAATCTATACATTCAAATATTATTCAATATTGGACCCACAGATTGTTCTGAAAACATATACATACCAACAATTATTCAATATCTATCTTATCGCCCAACAATATAAAACGCTCGAAAGTGTCCCATTTGAAGTAAAAGATAACTGGGACGATGTAGATAAAGAGGTCTATACGAATATATTGATGCTCCCCGTTATAGAGTCTCTCTATCAGGCGATCGCCCTCGCGAACCAATACAGGGCAGAGGGTCGCGATTATAGCTATACGTTCACTATTCCAAGAAATATCATCATAATTGAGCGGGAAGAGATACCGGCGGGGCAAATATTCTCGCGGTGTTATTCGAGAGATGAGCTTATTACAATTTCGCGAAACGCCCCCGTTTTTGTAAATGCGTATGAGTTTAACGGAATGTTTATCGAGTTCGCGAGAAAATAATTTGTTATTTATAATATATGATTGACAATTTAATTATATTATCGTTCCTTCTTATAAGTTTGGGACTAGTCCCAATTATTATTCAAATAACCGCAAATAAGAGCGCCCGTGATATATCGATCGGAACGCCAATTATATTTATAATCGCATTTCTTACAATGTGTATTACGAGTTATACAGTTTGTATATGACTTTGTCATATACAAACTCTAAAACTATAAATCACTATGTGATTTATAGTTATATAAAAGGTTCTTATAAATTAGTGGGTGTTTTCATAATTGGGCTTGCGGTTTCAATCGTATTACTAATCCAAAAAATACTATTTGATAAACAATTATAATATTATAATATTTCTTCCATAAAACTCTTTTATGGAAGAAAATCAGGGTTTCGACAAGATAGACAAGTTGTCGATTGTTTGACAACTCTCGGAAAACATTCTAAACAACAAATGTTATGTTGTGGACATTTTCCGATGACGCTAGCAGAATCTTCTGTTAGACAAATTCCACAGTTGTTGAGTTTTATTTCAGAAACTGGAATTGTTGAAAAGATTTCTAAGCAAAATGGACTCCCAGACATGACATATCGTTCCAAATATTCAAAGTATCTACTCGATGATTGACTCGTCATTCTACGTTGTATACGTTGATTACGAACATGAAGCGTCGAATACAAAAAGCAACAATACTGAAATAAATCGATTGATTGTTGAGATTCGTCAATTTGATAAAATCTGCGCAAAATTTTCCGAAATAATTTCAAGAAATTGCGGAAATTTTGGCAAATGATATTGTCTGTACTACTTGCACTACCAGAATTTTTAACAAGAAATTCTGAGATTTCTGGTTTGATTTTCAATTCTGGCAAACAGTCATTGAATCCATTTTCTCGCAGAAACGCAGTCATTGAAATCATCGAGTCTGTAATAAATTTCAGAAATCCTTCTTTCATTTCTCCACTTAAAAACAATTCGATTGCGTCATCCGAATATATTCCTGATGAAAGCAATGAAAATAATTTCATGATTGAATCGGGATTTCCAAAAGAAAAATCAGCGATTCTCGGTCCTTCCTGTTGAGGCGATTCTGAAATTGAACCAGCGATTGTTAAATCAGGATACTGAGAATCAAATTCAATAAACGATTGGATGAATGGATATTTAATTCCAAATTCAATCATATTGTCCAACATACGAACTCCATAAATAATTTGAGCAATTGAAACTGATTTCGTCTCAGTTGTTCCTAAGATTGGGTCAATAACACAACCACGAATAGATGATTCATTCGTCAAACACTCAAAACTTGACTGACGCAATGAATCACCATCAAACTCGATTGGTTCTGAACAACGGATACGCATTGAACATTTCTTGCTCATACAAAGAAAATGTAATTTTCCAAATGAATTGAATGGAATATAAAGTTCTGATGGATTTGCAATAATGCTATCATCAAAATGAATTGAAACAAATAAGTTATGCAGATGACGTAATAACATTATTCCTTTGAAAAGATGCAAATTCATTTCATTTCTCATACAGTCTTGACACTGATATATCTCAAAAGGAAATAATCCTTCTGTAATATCATGAGAAACATTTTTCAGATGTTTTTTATCAGGATTTCCACAAAAACAACACGATGCGCTTTGTATAGAATGTTTAATTCTTCGGATTTGTTGTGATAAATACATATTTAATAAAATACACATTTGTAAAGTTATATCGATAAATATTCATAATATTTACTATCACTTTTTATAAAAAACTTTTAAATTCTATGATTGAGCTCGACACATTGGACATTTTATCTTACCACTCGCAAGAATTTCATCTTTCAATAGCCGAACCAAACATTCAGAACATACAAAATGTTTGTCATTACAAGATAATGTATATCCATCCTTTTGGTCCAAACAAATTGGGCATTCTCCTTGCGTAATGGGACTCATTCCATTTGCTCTCATTTCATCTATTCTTTGAGCGACATATTGCGATTTAATTGAATCGCCAAAATTCTTGAACATAAAGATTCCAAGATTGTTTCCATGCTGTGCACAATGCTCAAAATACTTGTAAGCCTTCTGAAAATTCTGTTTGATTGTGGTCTTTCCATTAAAATAGATTATGCCAAGTTGAAAGAGCGCATCTGGATAACACATTGATGCTGATAATTCAAGAAAATGAAGCATATCATCATAATTACGTTTGTCATAATACAACATCCCAAGAAGATAATTCGCCTTTGGATAGTTGATTGAAGATGCCAATGTCAAATATTGGAGTGCCTTATTGTAATTTCGTCTGATGTTTCTTATAGGAGACAACTTTTTCTTTTTCAAACCATACAAATATATTTCTCCAATTCGACAAGTCGCATATCCCGACGGTAATAAATGGTATGAAATGAATAGTAAATACAGTTCATATTTGATGTCAGTTTTTGAATATTTGAATGATGTTTTATTCAAATATTTGATAAGATTAACAATGTCGGATTCATTCAAATATGGAAAGTGAGGATGTGCGCGAATTCGTTCAACCGCACATAAAGGACTTTCACCTTTTTGTAATAAAAACATGTCTTTAAATTTAGATTCCATTTTAACTTATAAAAATAAATAGAAATATTTCTTCAATTTTTATGCGGAGCCGCTTCGCTCCCCCGAAGCCCCTCCCGCTTTTTTTATAATTTTATAATTTTATAATTTTATAATTTTATCGATTTATCGCTTTATTGCTTTATTGCTTGCTTTATAGAGCTTTATCGTTTTATGGCTCTTGTGGTTGCGCAATTCGATGAACTATCCAAAAAGGAATCGCAAAAAATAAAGTAATCGATAAAAATAATATTTTTTCTATTGATAAAATATTATATAACAAGTTATATAATATTGTTGTCAATACAAATAGAAAGATAGTGAAACTTATTTCAAATGATGGCATCTGATTTTATATTATAAAATTCAAGATTGATTTTAGGATCAATTTTTACAATTTAATCAAAACATCCAGAAATTCAAGCAACTTGTGTATTTCTGGACTCAATTCTGAAATATTCATTTCTCGTACCAATTTAAGAATCATTTCTAAGACTCGCTTGAAGCTTTTGAAATGAGTTGTTTCTCGAATTGACTTGCGACTTCCATCACAAAGATCGCTTTTGTATGTCTCATATTCACACATCAATATTTTAAGAAGGTCTCCGAAATGACTTTCCATAAAAAAATCGTAAAGTTGTTTAAAAGACGCGGTTCCATTAAAGATTGGCTCAAATCCACACTGAACAATTGCTTTAATGAATGCTTCCATACTTCCATCAAAGTAGTCCTGAAATTGAAAAAATATGTTACCTTGTTTGAAAATATGTAGAATTGTAGAAAAAACAGAATCAAATATTTCAAATGTTCCATCTCTTTTTTGTAAAAAACATTGAATAATTGGACGATTCCCAATATATGATTTTACTACAATGAATCTGCGTTCGTCGTGTTCTTCACATTTATTTTGAATCAAATCTAAATCAATTCTTCCACCCGCTGGTCTTCTTTGAAGAAGACATGAATCATCATCATCATCAGAATCTGTCATTGAAGAAGAAGGAGGAAGGGTCTTCATGATAGTATTTACAGCTTGTAAACTGGGAACTAAATCAAAAAGTGGCAATACACTGATGACGTTCATTGTTTCAAAATCGATAATATAACATTTAGACATATGAATTGGATCGTTGACTTGTGTAAGAATCGCATATCCACTTTTATCATCAATTAAATTAATAATTGGGGGTAATTTTCCAAAAAACAATTCAATAATTTCATTGACATTATTAGAAGAAAGTCTTCCTTTTACTGGACGAATATTTTGTCCATGAATGATAAAGAAACGATTCCCTATCATTAAATATTCAATAAATGAATAAAACATATTCAAACGGATTTCTTTTCGAATATGATGTCCAAGTGGAAACATTTTCAAAAAGAAAATAAATGAAAATAAATGAAAATCATCATAGTCGAATATTTTAAAATATCCAATCCTAACCAGAAAATGGACAAATTCAAGCCACAATTGCCGAAAAGTCATGATTATTTTTTTAACTTTTGATTCAACTTTTGATTGAATTATTTTTTTGAACATATCAATGACTGCTTCAACTTTCAAGCATCCAAACACAAAATTGGGTGTGCTACTATCATATTGTCTTGCAGAAAGAATACAAAAAAATTCAGGAGGAAAATGAAAAATTGAAAATTTAACTTGATCACTTAAAAAATTTGCGGTTAATGGATTCAGTTCTGGTATTTTATCAAAACAAATAAAACCGGAAAATTGTTTTAATTCGGATGATTTTATACCGATTCTCCATTGTTTATTAAATTGAACACTATACAATTTTCCACAATTAAAAAGTTTATGAATTGAAAATGGTGTTAATTTAGATGTAGATGAAAAACATCCGGTTTCAAAAAGAACCTCATAATCGTTTCCATTAAATATTATTATTAATGGCCCATTTATAGGAATTGTATAATTCGTTTTTATTGGTCCTAGAATGGATTGATGATCATTTCGTTGTAATGATTGCATTTTTTATTACTTAAATAAAAAAAAGATAAATAGCATCAATTTTTATGGAATAGAGATCATTTGTGTAATTTATTATAAGGTTTTAAGTAGCAGACTAAAATAAGACCAACATGACATGAGAGTTATTCTTCATCATCTTCATCACCACTTAATTTTAGTAGATAAGGAAAAAGTTTGAATTGATCTCCAATTAATTCATTTCATGACCTTCTCCTTCATGACCTTCGCCTTCATCACCTTCTCCTTCATCACCTTCTCCTTCATCACCTTCTTCTTCATCACCTTCGCCTTCTTCACCATCTTCTTCTTCGTCTCCATCTTCGTCTCCATCTTCTTCATGACCACCCATATTCATTCCTCCCATCATCTGTTGCATCATACTCATATCCATACCTCCTCCTCCCATCATCTGTCGCATCATATCCATATCCATACCTCCGAATCCAGAGGAGGGGGCTAGGGGGGAACCTAGGTTCCCCCCACCTTGGTTCTCCCCCTCCTCTTCCGCATCTGAATCAGCCCACTTATCCCAATCAATCTTAATATTATTTTTGTAAATTCCTTTTACTTTCGTCAAAAAATCCCATTTTTCATAATCTGCTTTTTCAAGAACAATTGCGATTCGGTTATCGTATTTATTGTAGGATACTTTTTCAACTGCTTTGTCTAAATCAAATTCAATCCAGTAATCTTTGGATTGTGATGAACAACTGAAATAGAAATGGTTGTTTTCGCATGATACAGATTCACTTTCAATATTTGATAATCGAATACTTATATCAATTGATTCCGGAGTTTGAGACCATAAAAGCGTAGGTGTGTTGAATGTCATATTTTATTCTAATAAAATAAAAATGGTTTTTTTACGAAGCTGTAAAAACTGATGGTAAATTATATTTGTTTTTATGATGATAGTATAACCCAAGATGAATATAGAAATATTTACTGAAACATTGAGACAAAATGAACAAGATTTATTGAGTAAAATAGAATTATTTTCTGGACGTGATATTGCAGAGATGGTGCTACTTTCTCGTGGATCTTCGACATCATTATCTCAAGACAAAGTTCTAGAAATCACCAAAATTTTTGATGAATTAAAAAAAATCAGGGACACGTTGTCATTTATTCAAGAAATCTCTCGAAAACAAGAAAACACGGAATGTCTAACTGAGAAGGAAGAATTATTCGTCAAATACTTTCATATGATTTCTGAATTTTCGATGATGTCTCAGAAATTGGATGATATGTTGGAAGCATCAAAATCACATCATACATCGAATGAAAGATCTTACTCGGATATACGTCAACACTTCAAAACGAGAAGAGAATCTTTTTTTTCTTGGAATTACCATAAATGGACAACTGATTTCGAGGGAATGTCCAGTGGGAAGATAAGGGCATTTCGAATGGAAAGAAGAGAAATTATTCAGATAGATGAGTTTTCTGATATTCTAAAAAAATTAGATAAAGAGATTTCTGATTTTTACATGATCATTTTTCCAGAATATAAAACTCTGCGTTCAATTCAGATTGCTTTGGAGAATGAGATTCAACAACAACAGCTATTATTAAAGGACATAGAGCCTATTTTTTTACGGGAGCTTAATGTTTTGACATGTTGTTCAGAGAATGTTCTTACACGTCATTTTGATGAAATAATGCCGAAGTTTAAAGAACTTCAATCTAGGCATGATTCTTTTGTAGAAAGGTGTAATGCTCAAATTCAAAAAATAGATTTGAAAATTAAATCTGACACTGACAATGACGAAATATTATTCTTGTATATGTTCTGCAAGAATCATAAGAGTCAAAATCGGGCAGATCCTTTACCTTTTCCTGGAAAACAAGATGAAGGTGATGAATTGATTCTAATTCCTCCAAAAGGGGAACGTTCTTATGAAAACATGCATGAATATCTGACTCGTCGGATTGCTGAATATAACAAAAAAAAGAACTAATTTTATTTTTGATGTTTATGTAAAAACTGATGGTAAAATAAGTGAATTTTTATAACACTTATACACAATATGTACCACTGCCTCAACACATTACTCTCTTTATTAGAGAAATGGAAAATTGAGAAAATCGAGTTGGAGAGACAAGGACAATCTTTTAGTCCTGCTTCTCTTTTTTCTGCTATTTATGATTTGAAGAATTTAGGAACTCCTTGTCCTTCATCCGATTTTCAGAAAATCATGGATATTTCTACAAAATTGACAAATGTCAATAATTTGATTGAATTTTGTGAAACTATCTTACGAAAGATGAAATCAACTGAAGAACCACTCAATCCAAATGAGAAAACTTTTTTGGACTACATTTATATGGTTTCACAAATTTTAGGAATGACTTTGGAACTTGAAAAAATTCAAACGTCAACTGATTTAAATTTTTCAAATTACAAGAACGCATTAGAATTTATCAAAGATCGCATTTCTAAAAGATTTGATGCATTTGTGAACTTCATGACTTATTCATCTTATTTGCAACGTGTAGTTCATGTTGTAGATAAGTGTGGTTTTTGTAAATCAAAAACATCAGGTTCTCCAACAACAAGGGGCCGGACAATTACTCCAAATGAACGGATTGAAATTCAAGAAAGAGAAGACGCAAAAAATGAGGAAATCGAATGTTTATCAAATGAGCATCAAGACATAATCCGTCAGAAAAAACATTTTTTGGAAATATATTGTCAATTATTAGCGTCAGTTTCAAAACCAATTAGAACGTTTGGGTTAAAATATTTTCCGGAACTTTCTTTTTTCTTATCCGATTTCGATTCCGATCATTTTAAGACGTTTCTCAGTAATTTCCAGACGATTGATGAAAATTTTCAATTATTCAAAACTGAAATTGATGCTTTTAGTCAACATATGGAGTCTCTTAGACAGAAATGTTTGGAAGAATACAACAAACCAGACGAATATCTCGATAAGTGGAACTCCTGTATTCGTCAAGGCATAGCATTTTATGGAAAACGAGATTGAAATCGTTTGGCTAATGTAAATCCTCGGATTTTATAATAATTGAAAAATTTAAAACTTTATCTACTGTATAATACACATAAACAATATTGAAAATCATGAAAAATTATTACATTTACAGATGATTCAGTTCAAATTGTAATCCCAACCTGTGATTATTATCCACTTGATAATGTTAAAAATTATTCAATTTTATAAAAACTGATGGTAAATTGAGTACAATTTTATGGTTATTTATCTAAAATGCCAAATCACTATTTTCAAGAAAAAACAGAAAGACTACCAGTTATTCCAAAAAATTGGAAATCTGGAAATAATACAAAAGAAAATCTGTTGGCTGGATTAATTAGTATGCGTGAAAGTCCGGAATATAGGAAAAATTTTAACCCAGAAACAGGAAAACTTGTTATTTGGTATATGATGTCTGATGACAATGGTTGTAAAATTACCTTGTATAATACAAGTGATTCTTGCACCATTGAAATTAAATATTTTTGCTTGGACGAAACAATTCATCTTGTAACTCATACATTTCATCCACATGTATTTTCAAGTGCTGTGAATCGGTATCTTTTGACGGAAGAAGATCTTTCCGAACAGAGAAGGTTGATAATCCAAGAGCAAGAGCGCGAAGATGCGCTTAAAAAAGCACACGATTCATCCCCACGAACATGTGGTGGTGTTGATAAATGTGTGCATTGTAAAGAAAATGCGCGGTGGCGTCAGGTAACTTACGGTGGTGGTGGAACCTAAACCATTGGACCGATGTAAATCCTCGGATTTTATAAAAATTGAAAATTTAAAGCTTTCTCTACTGTATAATACACCTATACAATGTTAAGAGGAGATAATAAACCTGCTCAATCATCCAAGTCCGATTTCATTTTCCAGTTAGTTTCGATACAACAAGATATTGTTATCGACCCAGAAGAAGAAGACGCCGACGAAGACGATGAAGAAGAAAAACGAGATTCCCCAGAAGAGCGCGATTTTACAGTTCGAATGTTCGGAATAACCGAAAAATCAGAGAGCGTCAGTGTAAAAATTGTCGGGTTCACGCCCTATTTTTATGTGCGCATCCCATTCGAGCTCCAAACAAAGTTTATGAAAAGTCATCTTCGGATGTTCATCTGTGATTTGACTGCTCGTGTTCGCAAAACGTTTCGGGAATCCATTATCCATAGCGAGATTGTTTTACGGAAGGAGTTCTACGGTTTCACTAATGAACGTAAAATGAAATTTATCCGGCTCCGTTTTCGTAGTGTCGAATCAATGCGGGCTTATTCATATGTTTTGAAGAAGCCACTCAAAGTCATCGGAGTTTCCGTAAAAGAGCTATTTTATTCTTTGTATGAAAGCAATATTGACCCCATTCTGAGGCTCTGTCATATTCGTGATATAAAGCCGGTCGGATGGGTTAAATTACCGGCCGATAATTTCAGGATAGTCAAAAAGATAAGTCGTGAAAGTCGCTGTCAGTATGAGTTTATCGTTGATTGGGACAAAATTGGACCCGCTATAAACCCCAATATTGGCCCGATGGTGGTCGCCTCTTTTGATATAGAGTGCGTCAGTATGGACGGAAGTTTCCCGACCGCACATCGAAAGGAGGACGCCGTCATCCAAATTGGAACTACGGTCCACTATCACGGTCAGAAAGACTGTTTTTTCAAGCATATTATTACGCTCGGAAAATCGGACCTGATTGACGGCGTCGTGGTCGAGAGTTATGAAACGGAGCAAGAGGTTCTGTGTGCTTGGACGAAGCTTATCCAAAGGCTGGACCCCGATATTATGACAGGCTATAATATCTGGGGTTTTGACTTAAAATACATGTATGACAGGGCCGATCTTTTAGGAATAAAAGAGGAGTTCTGTCAGCTGGGTCGAGTTAAATCGAACCGGAGTCGCCTGATTGAGAAAACTCTACAAAGTAGTGCTCTGGGCCAGAATTTCTTTTACATCTTGGAGATGGAAGGTCGCATCCAGATTGATTTGATGAAGGTGGTCCAGAAGGACTACAAGTTGGAGACGTATAAATTGGATGCTGTGGCCGAGTATTTTCTCAAAATGAACAAAGTCGATTTGAGCCCGAAGGAGCTCTTCGCAAAATATAAGACTGGTGGTTCAAAGAACATTCGTGAAATTGCAGTATACTGCGTTCAAGATTGTGAGCTTTGTAATCGCTTGATGAACAAGCTGGATGTTATTACGAATAATGTCGGTATGGGGAATGTATGTCATGTTCCGTTGGACTGGCTATTTTTGAGGGGTCAGGGTGTGAAAATTTACAGTCTGGTTTCTCGACAGTGTCGTCTGGAAGAGTTCGTCATTCGCGTCCAGAATAAGGGCGCAGATGAAGACAAGGGCTATGAAGGTGCTGTCGTATTGGTGGCCACTCCTGGAATATATATGGTCCCCATATCAGTGAATGATTTTGCGTCGCTGTATCCGAGCAGTATGATTAGTGAGAATATTAGCCACGATAGTATCGTGTTTTTCAAGATTCTGGACAATTCAGGAAATATTGTGAATATGGTTTCTGGTAATTGTGGGTGGTATTCTTTACCAGAATTTCGGGAGTATGACCGCAAATGTATTTTAGATACAGAATTGAAGAAACTCGGATATAAAACAAATTATATCGAGAGTGATAATTATGATGGCTATTATGGTGATTTGACGAAAAAGGCATCTGAGGATGACTATGATTATCATATGACTGATGCCGGAAAGAAGGTCATCGGTAAAACCATCTGTTGCTACGTCGAAAAAATAATGGATGGAGGAAAAGAGGAAAAATCGGTTATTCCTCGCATTTTGGAAAATCTATTATGGGAGAGGCGCGTTACTAGGGCGAGTGCTTTCTATGAGGAATTCCACATGAAAGATGGGACCATCATCGACGGTAATTTGGGCGGGCCCAAAGAAGACGCCGAATACTACTACGTGGCCGAATACAAGAAGGCCCCCAGAAAAGTATTAAAGGCTGATGTTGTCGAGCGCAAGGAGAAATACAATTCTTTTCAACAATCAATATTAGACGGTCTCCAATTGGCCTACAAGATTACGGCGAACTCGCTGTATGGGCAGGTTGGGGCCCCGACGAGCCCGATTTATTTTAAGGAACTCGCGTCCTCTACAACGGCGACGGGCCGGAAACTTCTGAAAATGGCGCGTGATATAACGGAGACGAACTTTCCGGGGGCGCGATGCGTTTATGGAGACACGGACTCTGTGTTTATTACGTTTGACCAGTATTGGGAGAAGGTGCTGGGTCTCAAATTGGAGGGCGTCGAGGCGTTGAAGAAGTCAATTGAGCTGTGTAAGCAGGCCGGTAAAATGGTTACGGCTTCCCTCAAAAAACCACACGACCTCGAATATGAGAAGACATTCTTCCCTTTTATTCAACTGGCGAAAAAGAGGTATGTGGGGAACCTCTATGAGGATGACCCGCATCACTTCAAGCAAAAGTCGATGGGAATCGTTCTAAAAAGGCGTGATAACGCAATGATTTGTAAAGATATCTACGGTGGAATAGTGGATATTATATTGAATAAGATGGATATTCACGAAGCGGAGCGCTTTTTTAAGAAATCCGTTAGTGATTTATTGCTGGGGCGAGTCGATTTGAGTCGGCTGATTATCACGAAAGCGTTGAGGGCGGATTATAAGAATCCGGAATCAATTGCTCATAAGATGTTGGCGGACCGAATGGCCGAGCGCGACCCCGGAAATAAGCCACAGTCCAATGATAGGATTCCGTATATTTTCATTCAGACCCGCGCCCCGAAGAAGGGAGAGAAGATTCTCCAAGGTGATAAAGTGGAACATCCTGATTACATCAAGGCGAATCCATCGACATGTAAGCCGGATTTCATGTATTATTTGAACCATCAGATTAAGGTCCCGTGTATTCAATTGTTTGCACTGGAACTGGAAAAACTGACGGGATACCGCGACGGATGGATGGATGAGTCTATTATCCGAAAGATGCGGGAAAAGAATAAGACGGAGATGGAAATTCAGGAAAAGATTGCTGGATTGCGTGAATTGGAAACTGAGCGCTTGTTGCTCGGTGAGATTGTCCGGACTTATACAAATACCAAAAACGGATATGGAAAAGATATTACAAGTTATTTTTCTATTCGAAGTGGGGTTGATAATACGTATATTGATGAATACGCGCCGAAACCGAAAGAGAAAGTGAGTATCAGTATTGAGACAATGAAGGCTAATATTCAAAAGAAGGAGGTCGAACCGGCCCCAATTATGACCAAAATGGATTCCGTCAAGGTTGCGAAGGCGATTCGGAATGTTAAGGAATCTGCGAAGGAGGCGAAAAAGGTGGAGAAAGAAACTATGAAGACCGCTGATAAGAGTTTGTCGGAAATCGAGAAGATTGCGAAGTCAAAGATTAAAAGAAATAATAAATTGGATATTGCGACTGGATGTAGTGTTATTGATTTGTAAATTTTGTATTTTTATAATTTTATAATATATAATCTAATCGCAAAAT
>Ga0214921_10004170_pt1 | contig 21520 bp, 20 predicted proteins | sample LL1505_MetaG_FD_177992 | JGI IMG/M metagenome (GOLD analysis project Ga0214921, IMG submission 177992) | Freshwater microbial communities from Lake Lanier, Atlanta, Georgia, United States - LL-1505 | ecosystem: Environmental > Aquatic > Freshwater > Lake | place: USA: Georgia | collected... | reverse complement strand
TATAATCCTAAAAACGGCAGTTGCGGGTCCCAAAGCGGCGCATCTGGCTAAAATCACTGCGGCTTTTGAATTTTCGGTGCTCACCCTGACGGTGCCAGGGTTGCGCGCCGAAAATTTCAAAATCTCTTGTGCTTTTAACCAGCTGCACCATTTTGGTCCTCCTTAACTGCCGTTTTTAGGATAATTCACGAGATTCCCAGGCGTGCGGAATATTTACTAGTCCGACAGCCTGAAAATCATCGATAACTTTAAATTCGCAGACATGGCTCGCTTGCGCGTGAACGTATAATCCGCCTGCGTCATTAAGCGCGACCCGCCATGTGTATTGCCCAGCAAGAAGTGAGAGTTTTGGAAATGATACTAAAACCTCTCCGCGAGAATAAGCTTTGAACGGAGGTAGCTTCTCCATCAAAGTCGTCACGCCGCATACATATAATCCATCATGCCTATACAGATTGAAGACGAAGGATAATTCGTCTGGAAAAATTTTATTTAAGGCGTGGTAGGAAAATCTAAGGCGTAGGTCAGATCCGCTCTTAACCTCATTGACCTGGTTACCAGCGTGATCCTCCAGAGAGATGGTATCGATCGCGAAAAGCTTGTCTGGCTCACTTACTGAACTACCCTTTTGGTCTGGCCCCGCGGGAATTTTGGTTTTAGCGGCGTTTTCGAGGTCGAAAGTATACTGGTCTACTATAGAATCAGCTGGGCCAATGGCCTCGATCTGTCCATTTTTAAGATAGATCGCTCTATCGCATAGATTCTTTACTTGATACGCGTCGTGCGACACAAATAAAACCGTGGTCCCAGCGGCCCTGATCTCATAGAATTTCTCCACGCATTTTCTCTGGAACGCGGCATCACCGACAGCGAGTATCTCATCCACGATAAGGATCTCAGGATCAACATGCACCGCTACGGCAAAAGCTAAGCGAGCGTACATGCCACTTGAGAAGGTTTTTACCGGTTGATTTATAAAAGCTCCGATGTCAGCGAAAGCTATAATCCTTTCTAGGCGTTCCTCGATTTCCTCCGGGGAGAGTCCAAGAATCATCGCGTTAAGTCGGATATTCTCAATCCCGGTAAATTCAGGGTTAAAACCCGCGCCAAGCTCAAGAAGGGCAGCTACTCTTCCATCAACATGAATAGTTCCAGATGTGGGATTTAATGTTCCACAGATCATCTGGAGTAGAGTTGATTTGCCACATCCGTTTCTTCCGATGATACCGACGGTCTCTCCTCTGTTTATCTCAAGAGACGCTCCTCGAAGCGCCCAAAACTCCTCGTAATACTTCCGCCTACTTCCAAAGACCATCTGCTTTAGACGGTCCTGCGGAGAAGCGTACATTGTGTATGCTTTAGAAAGGTCTCTAGCTGTAATCACTGGCTTAGATGACATCAGCGAAACCTCTCCTTGTGTTAGAGAACCACCAGTTGCCGACAATAAATGTTACGACACTAATTATAGCGGCGAAAGCAAGCTCCCACTTGTTAATCAGGGCACCGCTAAAAATCAGAGAGCGACAAGCCTCGATTGAGATCGCCACGGGATTAAACAGAGCCACTTTTCTCGCGACATCTGGAAGCGCGCTTAATGGATAGAAAACGGGAGTAAGAAAAAGCATCAGCGAGATCGCTACTGATACCACGTGCTGTATATCTCTTAGGAATACTCCGAGAGAAGATAGGATCCAGACCAGCCCGACTGTGAATAGGGCTAGTGGTGCCAAGATTATCGGTAGGAAAATCATCTCTAATGGAGGAAGGCCGGTGCTGACTAAATAAAAAGCCAAAAACACGATGAAGCCGATAAAGCCATTAACTAAGGCGGACCCGACACATACAATCGCCAGGATATCAAGGGGAAAGACTACCTTCTTAACGTAGGACGCGTTATCCAATATCAGCCGAGGAGCGCGGGTAATCGCCTCAGCGAAAAAGTTAAATATCAATAATCCACAAAACATCCTTAGCGAGTAGTCGCCAAGTCTTGATTCCGCTCCTACCCAGTGCCCTTTAAAAACCCGGGTAAAAATGAATGTGTAGACCGAGAGGCTTAAGATCGGGACTAGAACAGCCCAAGCTATACCGAGAGTAGATCCCTTATAGCGGGCCACGATCTCTCTATGGACTAGTCGGATGATTAAATGTCTGTGCCTAACGGCGTCCAAAAGGGAGGGTTTAAGTAATTTCCTCCTTGAGCTGTCGGAGCAATATGTATTCACAGGTAGCTACTCAGGTCGAAAGGCTCGTGAGACATAGACTGGGATTACGCGGAGTCAACAGGTTATACCAGCTGGAACTGTCTTGCAATTAAGGCCGCCCAGGTTATACCCGTTAGTATTCCCGTAGGCCCATTTTTTTCATAAACGGCTTTGATCGTGGCCATCAAGCCAAAGAACGCTAAAAAAAACATCAGCAAATCGAAGGGTTGGTGAAACCTCCAAGAACCATAAAAAACTAGGGTCGAAATGACATGAGAAAGTGCAAAGCTGGCAGCCCAGAGAGGCATCGGAAGCCACAGACGCGGAGTTCCGCGGATGGCACGAAGTAGAGATAGAATCAGAAGTCCTATCCAGATCGTCAAGATCCAGTAGAATGGGACTGTGTTCCAACAGTATACGGCCGCGGTTATCAGGGCTACCTGAGTTAAGTTTACCCACCCAAGCGCATGGGAAGGATTATCCCTCCCTAGAAAGATGTCGTTGCCCTATCGCTAGCAGCAAAAAGCAGATCGCTAGAATGTGAAATCCTTCTGGTTTGGTAGGTAGGGTGACTATTCCATCGTTATACCAGAGACCCTTCTCGGCTTTATTGTAGAAAAGCCGCGGAAGCTCGCTAAGATTTTGACGCCAGAATGATAATCCCCGCTTCCAGCCGCTGCCGTCTGGCGGCAGGTATCGATAGTCACACGAAAGGCTCCCATCTTGGCCCTTAATCCAGCCTGGATTCCACCCACCTCTATTCCATCCATCCGCCCCAAGACCGTTTAGAGAGTCGATGTTGTTACTGGTAGCGAATAGTCCGCTACCCTGAGTAGATAAGAAGGTGAATTTGCCAAGCTTACTTGAAGCGTACGAGCTCCACAGAGCTAATGGGATGCAGGTAATCAATAAGAACAGTATCACCCTGAATCGGCTGGCGCGCCTCCAAACCAGATATGCCACCATAAAAGGAATGACAGTAAAAAAATTAAACCGCGTGAAGATCGCCATGGTTAAACTAAACGCGCTGATCGCCATAGCGGTGGTTTTCAAATGCTGTGATCTTTGATCGTCGAGTCTTTCGTATAGCGCGAAGAAAGCAAAAAAGGCAGCGACCCAGAAGCTTGCGGGGATCTCGGTTAGAATCCCATCAAACCAAGCGGGCTGAGCCGCGGACAGGTATATAAAAGCGGTGAGCATTCCCGCTAATGCGCCGAGTGTAGGAGATACGCAATAACCACCTAGGGCGAGAAATAACGCTCCGAGAGACACGCATATAGCGATGAGATAGCGAGCGTAGAGCGAATTTACTCCGGTGATAGAATAAGTCGCCGCGAGCATGAGTGGAAATCCAGGAGGACGATCGAAGTGACTGTTAACCGGCCTTGGACCATTCTGGCGCTCGTAAGCTAAGGCAGCTTCGCCCCATGGGGTGCTGAGATCTAATTTGTATTCACTAAGAGGTAGGCTCTCTGAATCCGCGGGTCCAAGACCTCGTAAGATATTAACAGCCATTTTCTGGTAGCCGTGAGCATCTCCAGATGTGGAAACCGTATTATTGGATTTAACATCAGCGTCTTTCGCGTACTTCGCTAATGTTAATGTTGAAAGCGCTATGTAAACGAGAAAGCCGAGTAGGGCGATTGCTTTCAAATATCGAGACACGTTTCTCATCACATGGACCATACTAGAAAGGCTGCTAGCTGTAAAACTGCTTGTCCAGTGGTTTTACTCTTCGATACCCAATTCAAGCATTTGGTATATAGGATTGATTGGTGTAACATCTCGGGCGTGGCGGCAGCGTGAGTTGACTAGGGAGGGGTTTTGCCGGCCTTCCCTAGGTTGGTCTTAGCGGGCTCGTCGCGCGTGGCCATGATTTAACAGGGAGGGTTTGGCGCTGTGAGAATTGCTTTTGTATTGCCCGCGGATCGTCTGTCAGGTGGCAACTTAGTAGTATACGAGCATGGCGAAATTCTGAAGTCCCTTGGGCATGAAGTGTCCATAGTTTTGCGTTCCTGGGAAGTTCCTGTTTCGACACCTGGAACGACGATATCGCCCAATAAAAAGTACGCGGCGGATGGAGCGCCGGTATGGTACGGAGCGCTTGGATATTCAGCGGAGTGTTTGGATTGGAGATCCGCGATGTCCAGAAGCTTTGACCTGGTAATAGCGACTTGGTGGGAGACCGCGTTTGATATATTCAGTTTAAGAGCTGAGAAGTTCGCCTATTTTGTTCAGTCTGACGAGAGGAGGTTCTACAGCGAGGATGAGAATTTCCTGAGAGCCGGAGTGGAGCTTTCGTACCGGTTGCCGCTGATTTTTATCACCGAGGCGGGTTGGATTAAGCAGCTTCTTAAAGACGAATTCGGGCAGGAGGCGTACTTAGTTCCTAATGGAGTTAACCGGGAGAGGTTTTGCCCGACGACGCCGTTAGAGGAAAAGAAACCTGGAGTGCTCAGAGTTCTGATTGAGGGTGCCGGTGCTGTGCCATATAAGAGGGTCGGCCTCGCGTTTGAGGCGGTTAAAGATATCCCAGGGATCGAGGTTTGGTACGTCTGCGGAGACGGCCACAAGGAAACCTCCTGGAAACCGGATCGCTTTCTAGGAGCTAAGCTCCCAACGGAGATGGCGGCTGTGTACTCATCTTGTGATGTGCTGCTTAAGTTGAGCGTAGTAGAGGGCTTCTTCTTGCCTCCACTTGAGATGATGTCGTGTGGCGGAACCGCGATCGTGACCGATGTTTCAGGTCATGAGGAATACGTTAAGCACGAGGAAAACGCCCTGGTCGTAAAGATGGACGACCTAGAGGGGGCCAGGAGGGCCATAATCAGGTTGCGGGATGATCAAGAGCTTTTGAATCGCTTAAAGAAAAACGCTTTAGCTACCGCGGCCAACACAACTTGGGATCTCGCTAAGAGCGCATATCAGCTCTGCTTGCCTAAGATTAATTCTGAATCGCAAGAACTTGGAAAAACCAAGGAGTTTCTGCGGTTTTTACCAGTCATTAGGGACAGCATGAGTTGCTTGCAGACTCAAAAAATGGTGAGCAATGGCGCGTTTTTAACCCAAGAAGATGCCAAGAGCATGTTGGTGGATCTGGACCGACAATTTAAAGAGATCGTTGGCTACTTCAATCACTATGCTCCCAAGCAAGAGTTCGAGACCCGAGTAGGCGCGATAGAGCACGTCTTAACCTCTATGGCTAAGGGAAGAGGCATCAAGAGGCGATTAAAAAGCTTTTTGCGGCCCTTCGCGCTAACCGCTCAAAAAATAAGGTGAGGAGTTAATTCTTAACTGGCACTAGCTCTACCTGCATAATCGCGCCTTTCTTGGCACTCCAGCTAACTAGCGAAGCTATGGCGCAAAAGGGGCTTAGAGCCGCGGCGATTACCAGCGTTAATAAGTCTCTGCCCTCAGGTTTGACCATCTTCATTAAGAATTTGGTGAGTCTGTTTTGATTGCCTAATTCCTTGTTGAGGATGCTTTGAACCCAGCCGAAGGGATCATGCTCAGGTGAGAAAAACCCGATTCTGTCTATGCGCATGTTGGCAGCTTGAGCTAAGTGCGCCATTGAACGCGGAGAGTGGTGAAATAGATGCCGAGGAACATCTAGGTGAAACCAAGAGGCTCGAGCGTATTTGGATTGCCAGCTTGAGAAATTGGGTACGCCGATAATTACTCTTCCTCCTGGTTTAAGGAGTGATGCGCATTTCTTTATCTGTTCAAGAGGGTCGGTCAAATGCTCAAGGACTTGAAACATAACAATCATGTCGAACTTCGCGTCTGAGGGGAGCTTTTCCTGATCGTCAGCGTATACTTTTAACCCAAAATGCTCACTGGCGAACTTCGCCATATCGGCGGTTCTTTCCGTGCCGCTGACCGACCAGCCTAGAGATCTAAGCGCGTCGAGCATGAATCCATCTCCACATCCTATCTCAAGCGCGGAGCCTGGCTGAGTAAAGCGGCTGGACCAGCCTCTTGCTCGGATCCTGTAAAGCGTCTTTAGAATCCCCAATATGAGCGCGTTGTAGCGTCTGTACTTCGCTGGATAATAGCGGTCCAAATTGGTTGGTTGCGGAGCTGTCCAGGCCAGAGAGCAATTAGAGCACTGTAATACCTGAAACTTGTCTCCTGTAATATAGTCAGCGGCATCGTTGATTGCTGTCTCTACTTGAGGGGCAGATTGCGAACTTCCACAAACTGGGCAACTACAAGCTTTGGTGCTTTCTTGCTGGAAGGTTTCGTTAGAGGAGAGGTTGGAGGTCATTTTCCGCTCTTTTGATAAAATTTCATAAAGTTTACTAGTGTCCTGATTAGCATTTTTAACGGTGTATTCAAAGATGGGGTTTTTCATAAACCTGTGTTTCCGTGGGCTTTGGGGTTGTGGTGTGCTGGCCTCTGGCTATAAAACTCGAAGAGCAGCTCAAGATCCGCTTTCGCAGTATGGAGGGGTTTTGCCGGCCTTCCCTAGGTGTCTGATTTAGCGTGGTTTATCTCCCGGGTATCTCATGGAAATAGACCTACCATTGTGCTAGAACGTGTGTCTCAAGGGCAAAAGATATTCTAAGGATAACCCTACACGGAGTTAGAGAATGAAAGCAGTGATTTTGGCCGGCGGGCTTGGAACGCGTCTATCTGAGGAGACTCAGGTTCGTCCGAAGCCCATGGTCGAGATCGGCGGAAAGCCGATTCTTTGGCACATTATGAAGATGTATTCCACGCATGGAATTAACGAGTTTATCGTTAGCGTGGGGTATAAGGGTTACATGATTAAAGAGTTCTTCGCCAACTACTTTATCCATACAAGCGATGTGACGTTCGATTTGGCCAGTAAAGAGACGATCGTTCACAGGTCGAAGGCGGAGCCGTGGAAAGTTACCATAATCGACACTGGCGATGACACTCAGACCGGAGGAAGAATCAAAAGGGTGAAGCCTTATCTTGGATCTGATGACTTCTGTTTAACTTACGGCGACGGTCTCTCAGACGTTGATTTGACTAAGTTGATAAAGTTCCATCACTCGCACGGAAAGCTGGCCACAGTAACAGCGACCCGCCCCCCTGGACGCTTCGGTGCTCTGGGAATGAGCGGCGCTGAAGTGACTCACTTCGAGGAGAAACCTCAAGGTGACGGTGGTTATATCAATGGAGGATTCTTTGTTTTGTCCCCTAAATGCCTCGATTACATAGATGGTGATAGCTCCATCTGGGAGCGAGATCCGATGTCTAGGTTGGCAAGAGATGCGCAGCTACAAGCTTTCACGCACGATGGTTTTTGGCAGCCGATGGACACTCTTCGCGAGAAAAATATGCTGGAGAATATGTGGCAAGAAGGGAAGGCGCCGTGGAAGACTTGGGAATAATTAAACGGGAATTCTGGCGAAACAAAACTGTGCTGGTCACCGGGCACACTGGCTTTAAAGGAGCTTGGTTATCGCTCTGGCTTAGACATCTAGGTGCTAAGGTAATCGGTTTCTCCAAAGGCAGTGTTGGTTCACCGTGTATATTTGACGCGCTTAAATGGGACTCAAGCCTAGTCAGCATTCAAGGGGATGTGAGAGATTTAAAAGCGCTTGAGGACCTTCTCGCGCTCCACAAACCAGAGATCGTATTTCACTTAGCGGCGCAGTCATTGGTTCGTTTGTCTTATTCAGACCCGATCGATACATTTACTACAAATGTAATCGGAACCGTTAATGTTTTAGATAGCGTTCGAAGAGCGCCAAGTGTTAGGTCCGTTATAAATATCACGAGCGATAAATGTTACGATAATCGTGAGTGGCCTTACGCTTACCGTGAGAGCGATCCGATGGGAGGCAAGGACCCATACAGTTGCAGCAAGGGGTGCGCTGAACTGGTCACCGCCTCTTACCGTGGTTCCTTCTTCGATAATTCAGGGAATGCCTCTGTTGGTCTGGCGTCAGTGAGGGCAGGTAACGTTATAGGTGGTGGCGATTGGGCTCTCGATCGACTCGTTCCTGATTGTATGGTTGCCTTCTCAAAGGGAGAAGCCGCGGTTGTGCGTAACCCAAATTCGATAAGGCCGTGGCAGCACGTTTTGGACGCGCTTGGTGGGTATCTTCTCTTAGCTCAAAGTGTCACTGACTCTCCGACCTTATTCTCAAAGGGATATAATTTTGGACCACTTCCGACTGATACACGCCCAGTATCGTATGTGGCCGATAAGCTAGCGGATCGCTGGGGGGCGGGAGCATCGTGGAGACTGATCCAGGCAGGTGATAAAGCTGTGAGTCAGGCTGAACTATTAAAAGAAGCTAATTTTCTAAGGCTAGATAGTTCGCTAGCGTACAATGAGCTTAAGTGGCGTCCTGTTTGCACCCTTGATCAAGCTCTTGAGTTAACCGCTGATTGGTACAAGAATTACTACTCAAAAGTTGATATTACCAGATTTAGCTTAGAGCAGTTGGAATACTTCCAAGGCCAGTTGTCTAGCGCGCGATCTAAGTGAGGGAATAATAAATGAGCGAAACGAAGCCTACTCTGGCCATACTTGTTCCGGTATATAACGAAGAGCGTGTGGTAGCGCTTTTCTATGAGCGCTTAAGGCCGGTAGTTGATAAGCTGTCGAGTGATTACAGATGTCACGTTGTGTTTCTTAACAACGCTTCAACCGACGAAACGCTCAAGTCGATAGAGGCGTTAGATCCAGGATCGGCACGGATATTTTTCATCTCACTAGCCAGAAATGTCGGCTATCAGCGTTCACTAGAGTTCGGCCTAAAAAATACAGATGCCGATCTTTACGTATTTATCGATGTGGATTGTGAGGATCCTCCTGAGATGATCCATCAATTTATCGATCAGCACAGAGCGGGTTTTGATATCGTCTACGGAGAACGTGTAGACCGTGAGGAGGTTGAGAGCATCAAGTTTTTGAGGAAGGTCTTCTACCGAGTGATTAGAGCGCTTGGGGATGATGATGTGATCCTTGATATGGCTGAGTTCTCTCTGATGACTAGAGAGGTGCGCGACGCGGTTGTTCAAGATAACTCATCGTTTCCATTTATTCGCGCCTCGATCGGGCGTGTTGGATTTAAACGTATCGGGTTGCCTTATAAGCGACATAAGCGAATAGCAGGTGAGACCCACTACAATATCTGGGGCATGGTTGTATTCGCGGTGGCTGGGATACTGGCTTCAACGACGATCTTTTTGAGATTCGCTCTTTACGCTCTTCCAGTTTGGCTCTTGATTATGACTGTATTGTTCTGTGTCGCGCTTAGCCAAGAAGCTCTATGGGCGCAGCTAGCGTTAGTTATGGTTGGTTTTAGCTACTGCGGAATCGTTTTAAGTTTTATAGCGCTTTATCTGGCGCGCGTTTACAAGAATACATTAGGCAGACCAAACGCGTTCCTTGATCGTAAGAGATCTAGGTTACCTGGGTAGTGGCCTTGTTATGAATTTGGGAGATTTGAATCTTTCAACAAAGCCAGTCGCCGAGCGGCTAAAGGAGATCAATCAGATTTTAGCCGCGAATAATCTCCGCCAATTTCCATCGATTGGAGACAATAAATTAGGTGAGTCCGAGATCGTCGATATAATCGAATGGCCGACACCGCACACAAAGCAGTGGCAGGATATCGTATTTTTAGTCAGGCGCGTTGATGGCACGCAGTACCGCCATCAGATTAGATTTAATTCTAACGGCGCTGTTTGTGATGGGGTGATATTTATCCCTGTAATTAATGGACGTGTTGCATTGGTCAAGCAATTTAGGGTTGCGTTAGGTCAATGGAGTGTAGAGCTACCAAGAGGGTTTGCTGAGAATCCAGCTGACATAGTATCTGCTGGTGTTAATTCACTACCTCCGGCGTTATTGCGTGAACTAGACGAAGAAGTAATGAAGGATGCCCAGGTGAGCTCTTTTGATTATCTAGGTTTAGTTGCTGATAACACAGGCACGCACAACGTCATGTGTCAGGCGTATGTGGTTAGGATAAAAGCTGATTCGTTGAGAGGGCCTGTTAGCGGCACGCAAGGCTTGGGGGTGGTGTTTGTTGATTGGGAAGATCTGTTATCCAAGCCAGCTAGTCTAGGAATTCGCGACGCGCACAGTTTGGCTGTGATTGCGTTGGCGCGAGAGGCGGCATCGTAAGTAAGAGCGGCAAAACCTCGCTTTATTAAGAATATTTCCCCTCGCCTCCAAGGGCAGAGCTCTGTAAAATTATAGTAAGTTAGCTCCACAGTATTGAAGCCAAAGACAGGAACCCCCTATGAAAAGCGCGATTATACCTAATTACATGCCGGGCTTTGGTAATGACTTTGAGACCGAGGCTTTGCCTGGTGCTTTGCCCTACGGCCAGAACTCACCGCAGAGGTGTGCGTATAACCTATATGCTGAGCAGCTCTCAGGTTCGCCTTTTACAGCGCCACGAGGAACCAATGAACGTTCTTGGCTCTACCGGATTCTGCCGAGTGTGAAGCACTCCGGTCCTTTCGCTCCGATTGATGTTCCTTTCTGGAAGACTGCTCCACACTTTGAAGATGGCGATTTTCCAGTCGCGCAGTATCGCTGGAGCCCGCCAGTGCCGCCGACTGAAAAGACCAACTTCATCACCGGAGTAAGAACTATGACCGTGGCTGGGGATGTGCACACCCAGGTCGGTATGTCAGCGGGATTTTATTTTGTTAATACATCGATGGAGGATGAGTATTTTTATAACTCTGACGCTGAGATGCTAATCGTTCCTCAAGAGGGTGAGATAAGTTTCTTCACTGAGTTTGGAAAGATCGATCTAGTGCCGGCCGAGATAGCGGTTATTCCGCGTGGTGTTAAGTTTAAGGTCTCAGTGCCAAAGGGCCCAGCTCGTGGGTATATCTGTGAAAATTACGGGGCAAAGTTCACACTTCCTAATCGCGGACCGATAGGTGCTAATTGTTTGGCCAATCCACGGGATTTTAAGACACCCGTAGCCGCGTTTGAGGATAAGCAAAAACCTTGTACTCTGATGATTAAGTGGTGTGGGCGTTTTTTTAAGACAGAGCTCCCGCATTCGCCTTTAGACGTGGTCGCCTGGCACGGAAACTACGCGCCGTATAAGTACGACTTAAGAACCTTCTCTCCAGTGGGCGCGATACTGTTTGATCATCCAGATCCATCTATCTTCACCGTTCTGACCGCGCCATCGGGAGAGGAGGGAACTGCTAATGTTGATTTCGTTATCTTCCCAGAGCGCTGGGCGGTCGCGGAGCATTCATTTAGACCCCCGTGGTATCACATGAACATCATGTCTGAGTTTATGGGATTGATTTACGGAAAGTATGACGCACGACCAGATGGTTTTGTGCCAGGAGGAGTGAGCCTACACAATATGATGTTACCTCACGGACCAGACGCCGCGACGTTTAACAAGGCGAGCACAGTTCCGCTTGAGCCGGTGAAGCTTACAAACACGATGGCGTTTATGTTCGAGACCCGCTATCCACAACACGTCACCAAGTACGCCGCGAACCTAAAAGAGCTGCAGGGCGATTACAGAGAGTGCTGGAAGGGGATAGAGAGGTTGTTTAAACCTAAAAACGGCAGTTAAGGCGAATGGAAATGGTGCAGATGCTCAAAAGCACAAAGTATTTTGAACTTGTCGGGAGCGCAACCCTGGCACCGTCAGGGTGAGCGCCGACAATTCAAAAGACGAAGTGCTTTTGGGCAGATGCGCCGTTTCCAGACCCGCAACTGCCGTTTTTAGGTTAATGGGAAGGCTTAATTAGAGCAGTGGTTGATTAGACTCATTAGGAAGACGAATCAACACTTCGGCACCACCTTCTTGATGATTTGAGATACTTACCTGTCCGCCTAGCCTATCGTGGATAATAGTACGTACGAGATGGAGACCTAGGCCGGTTCCTCCCGCGGACAGAGAGATATTAGGTTGAAAAAGAAGCGCTAACACATCTTCATCTGACATATCGTCAGTTGAGCCCCTTCTTTGTTCAGTGAGATTTCGTCTTAATTGCGCTATATCGATCCCTTTGCCGTTATCTCTAAATTTCATCACGGCCCACTGTTTATCTTTTATGCTATCAACCGTAATATCTATCTTTAACTCTGGCATCCTCCTGTTTGCACGAACCGCATTTTTAAGAAGGTTGTACACAACTAATGTTAGGCAGTTTGGATCGGTGTGTATCAGAGCGTCATCACTGATTTCTAAATTTATTTCCACTGTTTCGGAAAATTCCTTGGTTATAGAGATGACGAGATCTAGAACAGGCTGAGGTTTGAATCCTACTCTATGAGTATCTCCTAACAGCAAAAGCGGACGTTGGGCAGAGAGCGCCGCTGAGCAAAAATCGGCGCTCCTATTGACCGCGGGCTTATTAATCGATGATTCGTCTGATAAGCTTGCATGCTCACAATTATGACCAATTAAAGAATAATTCCCGATGAAATCATGCTCCAACTGAGCCCACATATTTTTCGGAGTATCTCCAAGGAACCCGATTTTCGGGCTAGAACAATCCAAAAAAAATGAAAGCAGTCTGAGGCTTTCTTTTATGGAATTGGAAGCCTCGGCCGCGCTGCCGCCTTTGTCGGTTAAATAAGGCTTCGCTCCTTTTATTCCTTTATCGAGTTCATTGAGAATAAGGGCGCATAAGCGGATATCAAATTGGTCCTGCTCATCCTTGGAAAATGCTTCATAGATTTTTTTGATCCGATGACGATGATACTTGTGCGCTTGTTCGTCTCTAGACTTAGGTAATTCGTTTATAGCCGCACCTAGAAGTTTAGAAACCTCGGCGTAAATTTGTTGCGGGGGTATCTCCGGCTGATGCTTAGTTTGCATCCTGAAATCCTATTAAGAAACTAGCCGATAATAAAGGCCGAGACTAGTTCATGGTATAGAGGCTATGTAGAGTCGTGTTCTATAACGGCCTATTTCCCGCCGTTTCCGACTGATTCAGACTCGCTGGAACTCTTTGGAGAGGAGCACTGCTGCGCTAGCTGGTGGATTGTTTGGTCGAGTGTTTATCTAGGACGGGCATCTCTCGGGGTATAATAGTGCCGGATGCTCGATTGCGAAGAGGTTTCCACAGAAGGTTATAAAACCTATGGAGATAGCCGCATGTGTCAGTCCAACTCGAGCCCGAGAATATGAACAACGCTTATTGGGCGGCGTTGAATAACTTATTGATAAGGCGTTTTCTCTCGGCTCCAAAAGCTAAAACCTACTTTATCTCTACAGATGTCTAATCACCCGCGTGAGCGAGCTTTAGACGACTAGGATCTAAATCACACCAGCGATCGACTCAACGGTCGAAAAACTCTCTTTAGCTCGTACCTTTTCGATCCCAAATCCCCATGAGAATCCATCGTGCTCATAGAGAGATATCTCAAGTAAACCTAGGACATCTTCATGACTGGCCCGTAGTTCATCTATAATCTGCGCGACGTGCCTATTGTCATGCGCTTCAATATTCATCTCGCATGGCCAGCCCCCAACATGAAGCATAAATTGACTTACGTAAGGGTGCCGTTCAGCAAAGCCGCGCAGGCTTTCAATTACCTCAGATGTGTGTCTTCGGAGTTGTATGTGTAATTTGAAAGAAGATAGATCAAATGCGCCGCGGTCAAGCTGCGCGCGATAGCCAAGGATTACCCCCTTCTCCTCGGCTTGCGTACGGCGGGTGCGGACGATGATAGGTGTAAGACCCTCCATCTGCGCGATATTGTTCTCGCTAGCTCGCGCGTCCACACACATTCGGCGGAGAACCTTTCGGAACGAATCATCGAAATCGCCGCTTCGGGTATTCGCGAGAGTAACCCATGAGCGCGGCTTTTCGCCCAGGTATTTACGGTTAAAATGCACCATTTCCGTAAATACCGCGGATTCCATCTCCCGAATGTCGGTAGCGCAGCGCCCAAGTACATCATCTCTCAGTGTGGTAAACTCTCGGGCATCTCGCGCGGCCATATTAAAGATGATGTCCCAGCGACCAAACGCACGCGCCGCGCAGTAGACGTGAGGATGGATGCGCAGAGCTTTTAACACTCTATCGACGATCTTGGAGGACCGAGTGAAGCTTACGTATGTTTTAAAAAGACCTAATCCCAGCGCGGCGGGATCTAGGATCGGTTCAACCCCTCGGAGAATTCCGTTTTCCTCCATTCGGTGAAGTCGGTAAGCCACGGTATCTCGCCCTCTTTTGATAAGACGAGCTAGATCTGAAATCGATAGATCGCCCCGTGTATCGAGTAAGCGAAAGATATGCCTGTCTAATGAGTCGAATGTTTTCATATAAATACTATAAAACGGCCTATGTGTATCAAATTTAGGAGATAAGTACCACTTTGTATCACGAAAGTGAAAGTTATTTTACCTTCTCGCTGTTGGAAAACGATATGGAGGAAGTATGAAAATATCGAAAGATCGTGAGCTATTTAGACAGGATGCCGCAAACGCCTCGTCAGAGGCTGAAGTTCTATACCCACATCTGACAGGGCTGCAAGGTGTCGCGAACTTCTCAGCGCCTAAGCGGACCCTGGCATACTTAGCGCGGCAGTTTATAAGCGCCGCTAAACATACTGATACGGGATTAGAGGCGCTGCCGATGCGCGAGTTTCTTGAGCTCTCGCGAGCGAGACGTGCTTTTTATCATGCCACAGAGACCGGGCTCCGTAGTGGTTGGTGGAGTTCACTCCTAGCCAAAGACTTTCTCAAGAGTCGCGAGAGCGCTCCTTTCAGAGATTACTTAAAGAGTCATATATTTAAAAAAGCGGTCGCGGAGATCGGGCCAGGTGAGCAGATCTTACGTCACCGAGAACTTATGCGTCTTACTCTGGGAGCGACACACTACTTAAGCGTTGACCTCCGCAAGGAATCGGAGAAGTTCGGCGCGACTCCACTCTCGAGGCTTTGAGAAAGATGTCAGAACCTATATTGAGTTCGCCGGTTTTACCCCGGATTTAAGGGGCCTTGAGAGTTTGTCGGCTGTTTCACTCGAGAAGTTTCAGATACGTGACCCGTTTTTCTTTATAAAGTAGAGCAGAAACGGAGGTGCTAGTGGATGAAATTAATATGGAACATGGGTATTCCCAGCGCCAAAGTTTTCGAGGATGATATCTCGATAATTCGAGATAAATAAAAGAGCCTAGTATGAAAACTGTCGTGGTGCTCCCGACATACAACGAGCGAGAAAATATCGGAGCTATAATTAAAGATATCTTATCTGAAATTGACGCTGATATCGTGGTAGTTGACGATAACTCGCCGGACAATACAGCCGAAGTTGTCCGTGATCTTCAGGAGGCATGTCCTGGCATTCATCTTATATCACGCGATAGCAAGAGAGGGTTAGCTTCCGCTTATATCGAGGGCTTTCGATACGCGCTAGCTCATCAGTATCAGTACGAAACTATTATTCAGATGGATAGTGATTACTCTCACCATCCTCGGTATCTCTCACAGTTGCTTAGAGAGGCTGAAGTAGCCGATGTAGTTATAGGAAGTAAATACGCTCCAGGGGGCCAAGTTGAGGGGCTAACATGGTGGCGAAAATCGTTAAGCAGTTGGGGCAATCGATACGCTAGCTTTGTCCTGCGAATGCGAAGACCGACTGCCCGACTCCGTGATTGGACAAGTGGATACCTCTGCTGGCGCGCTGGTTCGCTTAGAAAGATTGACTTTGACCAGATCCAGTGCGCGGGTTATGGATTCCTGATTGAACTAAAATGGCTGGCCTCTTGTTTAGACATGAAGACGGCGGAGGTTCCGATTGTTTTTAGCGATCGTGTGCGAGGGCTCTCTAAAATGAGTATCGGCATTTTTAGGGAGAGTCTCTTTCTTCCGTTTCGGCTCGCCTTCGCGCGCCTTTCCGGGTCTGCCCATGAATCTGGTCCGAGACCAGTGATCTTGAGAGACGCTATCGATCATGATGTACGGATATGACTTTTATTATCTCTGGTGCGCCGGAGCGATGGGATCGAGCGGCGGTAACCCTTACTCAGTCGTCCAGCTGAATCAATGCTTAGCGACAATTTCGTGGCCAGCGTCAGAGGGAGTTCAGGCGCTGACTCACCCTCCGTATAATTTTTGGTTGTACTGCTTTTTAGGCTACTTCCCGTTCGCTTTCTCCCTAGTTTTATGGAGTTTCATCAGCGCCGGATTATTTGTGTGGTCAGGCCTTAAATGGTGGAAGCTTCAAGACCTCCCTCCCTACAAAAATAGAATCATCGCTACTATGTTGATTTTAGTGTTCCCCCCGATTTTAAGCACACTGATTTGGGGACAGGTGAACGCTCTGCATTTTTTCGGATTAACTGGATTCGCCGTCCTGTATCACGCTAGGAGGCATCTACTAGCGGGATTTCTACTCTCGCTTACACTCACAAAACCTAATCTATACCTCTGTACCTATGTATATTTGGCCGTGGTTCTTACGCGGCAGCGATCTTGGAGTGTATATGCCGGCGGATTGTTAGGGTTGTCAGCTCAGGTGCTCGTATCGCTGATATTCTTTCCTGAGGGATGGCAGCTCTACTTTAAGCGATTAACCTCCCTCGGTGAGGAGGCGGTGGCTCTGGCTGGCGCCACGCTAGCTCAGCAGTTGTCGATTAATACGGGGTGGGGAGGTTTTCCCATTTTATTTTGTGTATGCGCTCTGATTGTTGGGGCTGCGGCCGGCATGCGTGAGAGTAAGCAGCTATCGTCTCTGCCTCTTACCTTAGGAGCGTCTCTGATTTTCGCTCCGTATTGCTGGTCACACGGATTGGTTTCGTGTTTACCGCTGTTCTTGCCAGTAATAGAGAGGTTTACTCGAAAGTTATCGGAGCGAGAAATTTTGCTCTTAATTTGTGTGGTGGCATGCGCGAGTATGCCTTTGATTGTTAACGCGCACTCGCAGATGATATGGATGCTGATGCCGTTTCTCGCTATTTATCTGGCAAATAGAGGACTTAATGAGAGAAATTGAATCAGCACCCCCTCCAGTATTGGCGGAAGATGCACTGGCTGTGATTGAGTTAATTGAGGTGTGCGCACTTAGTTCAGAGAACCGGAGCTGGATTAAATGCGCCTAGGGTATTGGCTACCGACGCAAGGTTTGGGGCGCTTGGAGCGCGGCGCTCCCGCGCCGCTTATGTTAGGTGTATGCTGAAAGACGGGGGCCCAAGATCGAGCATCATATTCTTATTCTGGCTCCCTCTTTCATGTTAGGGTAACTCATAGTCCCTATGAACTCTTTTCTTCTATCGCTAATAGCTCCCGCCCTCTGGGCCGCTTCGAACCACTTTAATAAGTTGATTCTTAATCGCTTCATGCCAGGAGCGCGCGTTGGCGCTATCGTAATTTTCGCGGCATCCGTTGGATTAGTGACCCTTCCGGTGTCTTTCTTGCTGCAACGTGAAGCGTTTCAGCTGGGGGTATTTCAGACGTTACTAATCGTTTTAAATGGAGGGCTTTATATCGCTGCCTTGATTCCATTCTTGAAGGCACTAAGAATTAGTGACGCATCTGCCGCTATACCGATCCTTCAGATAATCCCAGTATTCTCGTTTATATTGGCGCGGATATTTCTAGGCGAAGTTCTATCATCTCAGCAGTTGCTTGGTGGATTAGCTGTGATACTGGGGGCCCTTGTAATCTCGCTTAAGACCTACTCTCTAAGAGGGTCAAGATCTCTCGGTCTCAGAGTCGATGTGTTAGGTCTGATGCTTCTATGCTCTCTAATCTACGCTACTAGCTTCTTGCTATTTAAAGTCTTCGCGCTAAAAGTAGAATTCTGGAGCGCGGTCTTTTGGGAGAGTGCGGGCTTTATATTCTTCGCATGCGCAGCTCTAGTGTTTTCGCGAGAGTACAGAGATGATTTTTTATTGATATTTCCTCGAAATAGGTTGGCAACAACCTTCGCGATGACTAACGAGGTGATTAATATAATCGCCAAGATCGTATTCAATAATCTCTCTCTTTATGTGCCGATCACACTAGCCTGGATCGGTGTAAGTTTTCAGCCTGTCTTCGTGCTGCTTTACAGTATAGTGCTAGGGAAGGCCGGCAAAACCCCTCCCTACTGCGAAAGCGGATCTTGAGCTGCTCTTCGAGTTTTCGAGATGGGAAAAAATCCTCAATGTATCACAGGGGATACACTTCCGGTTTTTTCCCATCTCGAAAATCGAATATCAACTCAACCTCCACTTTCTCGCTACGGGTAGGTTTTGCCGGCCTTCCCTAGCTAAGTTTTTCCCTAGTGTAAGCAAGGAAGACGTCTCTGGTGTGGCGCTGTATCAGAAGGTCCTGGCTATCGTTCTAATGGTGATTGGGGCGGTTGTTATGAATGGCTAAGAAAGAGCGACAAAACCGGCGGTAATCGCCGTTTTAGGTAGCCTAGTATCCTTAGGGAAGGCCGGCAAAACCTACCCGTAGCGAGAAAGTGGAGGTTGAGTTGATATTCGATTTTCTAGATGGGAAAAAACCGCACCAGACTACGCCAAGGCTACGTCTGGTCCGACAAAAGCCTCGCCGGCCGTAGCTTTAGCGAAGGTCGGAGATGTATCCCCTGTGATACATTGAGGATTTTTTCCCATCTCGAAAACTCGAAGAGCAGCTCAAGATCCACTTTCGCAGTAGGGAGGGGTTTTGCCGGCCTTCCTTAGACATAATCCACAAGCGACCGAACGACTACTCCGGCCGCTAGTTTGAACTGGTTAACGACAGGAGCAGCCACTTGAATGTTATCGAAATTAGGATCCTTGGCCAGGCTCATAAGCGAGCGTCTGGTATAGGGATCGATCTCCGCTCGTTCACTAACTAAGATCGGGTGTAACTTTTGGCCAACTTTCACCAATAGATCAAACTTAGTGCTACCTCGCAGAGCGTAGAAATATATATCGGCTCGCGTGGAGCCACTGTATTCAGTCTGTGCGCGTATCTCATTTATCAGAAGAATAGTGTAGCGATTTTTCTTGCTAGCGCCGAGATGAGCCGCTATGCCAGCGTCGAATATGTAAAAGCGATCAGATCCTGATCCACGTCGCGCCTTGTAAGGAGGTATCCGGTATATGACGTAGAGTGCTTCCAAGGCCCTGAGGTATTTACCGATCAGTCGGCTATCAATTCCAAGTTGTCTAGCGAAGTCGGCTTGTGAATACTCTGGGTTTCTTGCGATGAGCTCTAGTATTTCAAGAGCAACCGCACCATCGTAGCGGCTTCCACGAAGCTGCGTTAAATCACGATAGCACACTGACTGTAGCCACTCGGTTATTAGCGTACCACGTTCATTTGAATCGCTAAATTTACAGATCGCTGGCATACCACCGCGCTCGACCCAGATCTCTATTTCACGACTGGTCGCCGCAGACTTTGATGGTGTACGACGCAAGCGATTCCAGGACTGCATAAATGGGCGATTGGCTAGCTCGGAGATCGTCATAGGGTATAATCGCGCGATGCCGATCCTTCCTGTTAAAGTTTCACGTACACCCGCTGCGTGTGAGAAATCAACTGAGCCTGTTAAGTAGATTAAACCTCTAGTTCTCTTCTCATCAGCGAGCACTTTCAGCACATCAAATAATTGTGGCACCTTGTGCGCTTCGTCGATGATGATCGGGGTAGAGAAGTCCTCTGAGTGGTGCAAGACAAATGCTTCTGGCTTGGAACGAACCTCACGCAAGATCTCCGGGCGGTCTAGTGTAAAGTATGGTATCGCGCGCTTTGTCGCTAATAAATCACGCAGTAGAGTACTCTTGCCAACTTGACGTGGTCCTAAAACTCCGACCAATGTTAGCATTCGGGCTTTTTTGTTAATAATATCGATAATATGACGGGTTCGGAGATGCATATAAGCCTAGATCGATAAAGCAAATATTTGCATGTATGTGTAAAAGTATACCGGTCCTATTTGAGTAAGGCAAGCGAATATGCCGGCTTGTTATCTGACGACAGTTTGCGAGCTCTTGGCGCATTCATCACCGAAAAGAAAGGGAGAGCTCTTTTATTGGCACCGCGAGCAGAAAAGCAGCTCTGCAGAGGTGGATTTTGTGTTGCAGATTGGTGCCTCAACAAGCCGTAGCATTTGGCTCTATTTTTCTGCCAATCGCTATACCCTTGATAAATACCTTGACTCTCAATCCAGATAGGCTAGGCTCTCCGAACTATGAACATACTTAAAACTCTCCTATCAAAAATCGTCGGGTCGAAGCCAACTGAGGCGGGGGCTCAAGCTCCTAATACGAATCCATCAGAGATGGCGAACGTGGCGCTTCAAGCCGCCAGTCCGGTCGCGTCTGATGTTGATGTAGCCCAGATCCTAACTGATATGGCTGCCAGGAGTGGATCAACTCTCAACTGGCGCACATCGATCGTTGATCTGATGAAGCTAGTTGGGATGGACAGCAGCTTAGGCGCGCGTAAGGACTTAGCCGCTGAGCTAGGTTACACGGGTGACACCGCGGATTCAGCCGCGATGAACATCTGGTTACACAAGCAGGTGATGAAGAAGCTAGCAGAGAACGGTGGAAAGGTTCCAGCTGATCTTTTGTAAGCTTCATTTTAATGGTGAGTGATCCTGTAAATTCAAAGAGCGTCTTTTACGCCGCGGTCCCGCCATTTCCACTCACTGCCGATTCGGTATCGGTGCTAGCCTCCGGCACCGATCGGCAGAGAGCGGCTCTTGATTGTATTAAGCGTAACAATTTCTTTCATCACATCGCTGAATTTCGTGGCGTTCTTGCTACCACCATTGCGTTGGGTATAGACACTCCAAAAAGCGATTTAGATTTCCTGTGTGAGGCGCAGGACTTAAATTATTTCGCCGACAAAATTCAGCAAAACTTTTCTACCCAGCGCAATTTTAGGTCGGTTGTAACACCTTCGCCCCTTCAATCTAGATGTTACTCATTTCTGTGCGACGATTTTGAGATTGAGATTTTTGGTTCAACGACTCACCTAGAGCAGCAGTTCGGTTTTAGGCACCACGTCGTTATGGCGCGACTAATCAATCTAGGCGGCGATATCTTCCGAGAGAAACTACGCGACCTTAAACTAGCCGGTAAAAAGAGTGAGCCCGCTATCGCCGATATCTTGGGGTTGATTGGCGATCCCTATGAGCGGGTCGCTGAGTTGAATGACTTATCAGATGGGGAGTTGGTTCGGCTAATGAGAGATGGGTTGCACTAGAAGAACATTTTTTTAATAGACCGATCCCCCGTCTAATAGCCTTAAATGACCCGCTTTCTCAGCGGGCAAAAAATAGTGCTCCGACGCCCTGATGTCACATATCACCGCCATTTCATCATAACGTAGTAAAAGGAGTTCATTAAGGCGACCGCAGTGGTCGTTAGCAGGGAGATACGTTATGACAGC
>Ga0214921_10004169_pt1 | contig 21520 bp, 20 predicted proteins | sample LL1505_MetaG_FD_177992 | JGI IMG/M metagenome (GOLD analysis project Ga0214921, IMG submission 177992) | Freshwater microbial communities from Lake Lanier, Atlanta, Georgia, United States - LL-1505 | ecosystem: Environmental > Aquatic > Freshwater > Lake | place: USA: Georgia | collected... | reverse complement strand
GGTGCATCAAAAAAGGCAAACATGCCATTACCCGTTACAAACTGACGAATCGTAGTGAGATCATTGAGCGCTTGACCAGCATTGACACCCACGCTGCGAAGATTTTGCTCAAATGCCGCAGTAAAGACGCGATTATTTAAAAAGGTATCCATCTTGGCACCAACGCGGATCACCACCATGCTGCGGATGTATTCCAAAATCGCAATCAATGCAAATAATCCAACGCACATAAAAGTGAGGACGTAGAGCGTTGTCTCGTTTCGGCTCACCAGCACGCGATCATAGACCTCCAACATATAGATGGAGGGAACGAGCATTAAGATATTGATGACCGCGGTAAAAACCGCCACGGTGTAAAAAACGTTTTTAAATTTTAGTAGGGCTTCGGTGATCTCATTTTTAGGGATCGCCTGCCGAAATCGATTTTGCAAATTCCTACTCCTAGACTGTCCTATCCAGCGGTTAAATTTAGAATGGTCTTTCCATCAACGCCCACTCAATACCTCTTGCCCCAGCCCTGCTCCAATGAGCAACCTATTGTTTCTTGGCTGATGGCACTTTTTTTCAAAGTTGTGAATATAGCATGAATTGTGATTTATGTCACAATTTACTGATCCCTTGCTGTTTGCAATCCCTCAGTGGCAAACGCTTGATATATTGCACTGCAACAATATAGTAGTCAACCCTTGGTTTCGACCACTAAAGCTGTCTAACGCATCAGCTCCTGATACAGATGGCTGTAGGACTGTCCTAATACCGCACTTGAAAAAATCTGCTCATAGCGTTTTTTGGCATTAGCCCCCAGATCATTGGCTAAGCGAGGATCTTGAGTAAGAAGATTGATCGCAGTTGCTAGATCGTGCGCAGATTCAGGTGGTATAACCAATCCAGTAATGCCATGCAGATTCACAAAAGAGGTTCCTGTACCAATTTCACACGTGATCATCGGCTTACCCATCATCGATGCCTCTACTAAAACCATGCCATAGGCCTCTGAGCGCAGATGCGATGGTAATACCAAGGCACGACAACCTGCGATGAGCGCCATTTTCTCTGCATCACTAACTTGGCCTATGAACTCAATATTACGAGCACCTAGTCTTTTGGCTTGAAGAATTAATTCTTGTGTTTTTGGCCCAGATCCAGCAATTAAAATTTTAGCGTCGCACTTTAAGCTTGCGTCAATTAATGTGTGCAGGCCTTTGTAATAGCGATGTACCCCAATAAATAAAAAATAAGGTTGCCCTTGTGTAAGCTGATATTTTTCTAGATCAATGGGTGCCTGGGTGGCTGGATAAGAAGATTGATCAATTCCCAGCGGAATAATTCTGACTTTATCGCGAATGGATGGGTGAGACAGAATGGGGCTCGTACGCGCATATGCCTCACAGTTAGCCACAATTACATCCATTTGCTTTAGGGTATGCCACATTAAAGGGGCATATGCAACATTTAAGAATTTTTGCTGAACGATATCTGAAATATAAGTTAGAACTTTGGGTTTTTTACAGTCTACAAATAAATTCAACAGGTCAGCAAACGGCCATGGGTAAAAAAAATGAATCAGATCGGCTTGTTTTACAAGTTGTGAGTATGTTTTAAAACTTGAAAATCCAGAGAGATCGCAAGAGGCTGGTGCAAGCCATGATTTTTCACGAATAACATTTGCTTCAGGTAAGCTAATTTTCTTTTCGTTTAATGTTGGGGTTAGAGTAAAAATAGTATTTTCAACCCCTCTGTCGCTGGTCGCTAAACAGATTTGGCGAATTGCCTCTTGTAGTCCACCAGGTGGATCCGGAAAGTAAGTTTTATAGACGCTAAGGACGTGCAAAATATCGAGTTAAAAAAGTAGTGAAGGAAATAGCTCAGTTTTCAAATGAAAGGGGCCTTATTTAGTGGCCACAATGATTACATTTGCAGACAGGGGTGTTAAGCGAACGGACCAGGTTAATTTGTAAAGTGATTTGAAAACATAAATTAAGGGCGAAGCTACTTTTCGAAGCATGCGGTTAAGTAGTTTATTTGAGGGCTGCAGATGCGCTTCGCGTACAAGTACTCCCTGAAATTTTGCTTGCAAAAGTAAATCCTTAACGATGGGACCTGACAACATTGAAATGTGAGTCGGATCCGCAAATTGGTTAGCCAATCCTGCAGGCGACTGACAATTTGGCACTCGAATAATAATGGTACAGCCTGAGCGCGCCACCCGATGCACTTGTGCTAATAGTTGTTTTATTTCTTCATTAGTCAAATGTTCTAATACATCGAAAAGAGAAATAAGGTCATAGTATTCAGACGGGGCATCGGCAATATCTTTGAACACAGTAATACCCTGCTGTTGAGCAGCTTTTAATAAATTACTTTGAATCTCGATACCAGCAACGTTACCGCCGACAGATTTCATCCAAGCAAGCAAAGCCCCTGAGCCAAATCCGATATCTAAAGTATTTTTCTGGGCCAGTGAAATAAATTTAAATTCCTGAATAAATAAAGCACACTCTTGTGCACTTGGGGAAAAAAGGGTATGCCATCCCTTCCACTCTTGATAGCCCTGATATGCTTGCTCATTGGTATTCTGTGAAGACACTAAAGATCCCCTAAACTTTGTCGAACCATCTTTTTTTGATAGAGCATATTAACGAGTTCAGCCACTGCTGCAGCAATTGCAACTCCTAATACTCCATACAACATACCAAATGGAATGGCAAATGTAAATGTACAAATAAGCGTAATGATTGCTGCCAAGAAAATGAGATGAAATTTTCCAGATCGCTGCAACAGAGAGCTATAAAAGGTATTTAAGAGCTTAATTGGCATGGTTAAGATAAACACTACTAGAAGATTGGCGGCTACTGCAGAAAAATTGAAAATGTATAAGCTTAAATAGTAAAGATTAAATGCTAGGATGCAAAATGCACTAAAGAACATAACGTAAAACTTTAATCCCATCCATTTTAATAAGTGAAGTGATATTTTTTTGGCGTTTGCAGAATTTTTAGAGCCAAGTTCAGCAAGTAAGGTTAGTGAAGCCAGAGATAGAATGAAAAAAATCGGCTCAACTAATCGAAACGCCACAGAAAAATCAGCCTGAGCTTGGTCACCGAGTATTGGACGTATGTAAATAATATCTAACCGTGAGTAAATCATCACTATTACTCCAATACCAATGCTTGGTAGCATGTAAGGTAAAAGTTTTTTAATACTAATATTTTTCTTCGATGGTACAGACAAAAGGGATCGCCAGCTAGTGCGAGACAGGTATGCTCCAAAAAGACAACCGAGTACTTCAGGGCAAATTAATAATAGACTTAATGGCAAACCATCTGCCTGGCTCAAATAGGCTGTGAGCACAGATCCTACAGATACACTAAGGGCAATTATGGTAAGTAAACCAATGCTTCGATAGGCATACTTTTTTTGCAGTAATGCTAAGTTTGTATTTTGTAACGCAACGATCAAAGGTAATAGAAACAAAGGTGCTGCAGAAGATTGTCCAAAACTAATCAGTCCGACAATGCCGATAACGCTGATCAAGCCTGCTATTTCAATTCGTAATCGAAGAACTTTTTGAATCACTCTAGGCAACATACTTTGCGCATGACCCAGCCTTGAATAAATGATATTTTCTGCGCCCACATCACTGATGGGTCGCAAGATTTCAATCAAAGAGAGAATGCCAGCTAGCAATGCAAATTCATTGGTAGGCAACCAACTGTAGGCTAGTATCAAAATCCCGCTTTTGCCCACCAATAGAGCGATCTTGGCGGTACTAAAACCAAGATATCGCGATATAAACTGGTTTGGAACTATGTAAATAGGGCTCATCACAATGGAGAAGTTAAATTCTAATTACCCAATACCTGCTGATAAACCGTAAATGTATTACGCGCGCACTGACTCCAGGTAAATTGTTTACTGCGTTCTAGCGCCTTAATCGAGAGAGTGTTTTGTAACTCTAAATTCTCAGTGATATTTTTCATCGCTTGGGAAAAGCCTTCTGTATCTTTGGGATCTAATAGAATCCCACAATCACCAACGACCTCTGGAATGGAAGAACTATTCGAGGCAATAACAGGAGTGCCGCAGGCCATGGCCTCAAGGGGTGGCAAGCCAAAGCCCTCATAAATAGACGGGAACAGCAAAGCTTTTGCCCCAGCTAAGATATCAGGTAGCTCAATTTGGGGTAAGTAACCCAGCACCCTCACTTCGCCAGACTCGACGAGAGGAACAATCGTCTTTCTAATATCGCTATCGAGCCAGCCTTTAGCGCCAACAATCACCAACGGATTTTCTTGACGATATGATTTTGGAAGTTGAAGGAAGGCATTGATCGCCACTATTAAATTTTTTCTCGGCTCCAAGGTTCCTAACAACAAGAAATACTTTGCGTATATTAACGAGTATTTTTGCAAGGTATTTAGGGATTCTTCTATCGAGCGAGGTCCAAATGACTTATCTACGCCAAGTGCAATAGACGTGACTTTGTGTTCCGGATAATCAAAATACTCAATAAATTCTCTCTTCACAAACTCAGAATCAGTGATGATGTGTTGAGCTTGCTTTAAGCAGCCTTTAAAGTATCGATTCATTTCACGAACTCGACTGGCTGGATGAACCTCGGGATAGGTAATCCAAGATACATCATGAACCGTAATAACCGTTGGTATCTCCGATTTAAATGCTAGGTAATTTGGCTCGTGATATAGATCGATTTTTTTGTTGCTACCCCGTGAAAACCTATATTGAAAAAAGGCGTATTTAAGTGGATATGCAAATGGAAGATGATCGCGCACTAAATCTCGGTATTTAGCTGTACTTGGCTTGGGTTTGACGAAAATTTGATCGGTCCAATGGATTCCATCAAAAAAATCTAACTGACATTCTTGTAATTGATTTAAGGACCGGGCTAAATGTAGGGTGTATTGTCCCAAGCCCGTTAAGGGTTCTTTCAGCGAGGAGGTATTAAAGGCAATATTCATAAAAGGACTTCAGTCACACGCTCCCACAATTTTTAAAGGCTATGCTTTCAGGTAAGAGGGGCTTTGGTGTAAAAATGCACTAATCGTTGATTCTCTCAGGAGCCTTGCTGGCAGCACTGAGCATCCATTGTAAGGTTTCGTCTAATGGCCGCCAATCAATTGGCCCAAGAGTATTGACTAAGCGTTGACCATTACCAACTAGGCATGCAATTTCATTACTGCGCATAAATTTCGGGTTTTGCACTACTGGCAACTCTCTGCCCGTGAGATTATGCAAACGACTTAACACTGAACGAACCGATACAGGACGGCCGGATGCCACATTGTAGATTTCTCCTGGCTGACCTCGCTCTAATAAACGTAGATAGATACTCACCACATCACGTACATCGTTGTATTCTCTTTTGGCATCGATATCACCCAACTCAATCGAGTTTGCCTGTTTTGCATAATGAGCAATTATTTTTGGAATCACAAAGCGCTCATCATGACCTGCCCCCGTGTAATTAAATGGCCGAACAATGATCAGCGGTAAGTGTGTTACAAAAGTTTGTGCCATTAACTCCATTGCATACTTACTGATGGCGTAATGATTCGACGGACAAGCAGACATCTTTTCATCCAAAATGGGACGATTAGGATCGTTGCCATAAACATATGCAGAACTGGCCAAAATAATTTTCTGCGGCACGTTTGGCAAACTGGCCAAAGCCTCCAATAAATTTAACGAGCCAATCAAATTAGATTCATAAATTTCCGCAAATTCTCCATGGGTGACTGCACTAATAGCAGCCAGATGAATCACATGGCTTGGCTTACACTGCACAATTTGCTTGGTTACGCTGGTACGGTCTTGCAAATTGCCATTTAGTTCGATGACCGTATAGCCGCTATCACGTGCCGCTTGCGCAAGGTGAACCCCGGTGAACCCGCTAGCACCCGTGAGCAGTAAGCGCATTAAAAGGAGCGATCCTGCTGATTACGCCGTAAATCTGCCTCAACCATCATGTGGCACAGGGACTCCAGCGTAGTTTTAGGCTCCCAACCCAATTGTTGCTTTGCCTTGTCAGGATTGCCAATTAAAAGGTCAACCTCAGCAGGGCGATAAAACTTAGGATTAATCTTTACGATTGCGTTTCCAGTTTTTGAATCAATACCTACTTCTTGTTCGCCTGACCCTTGCCAGATTAGATGAAAATCGGCCGCTTTGGCGGCCATACTGACAAAATCACGGACCGTTTCGGTACGATTAGTAGCTAGTACAAAAGTATCGGGCTTATCTGTTTGGAGCATCCGCCACATACCATCAACATAATCTCTCGCAAACCCCCAATCCCGTTTTGCATCAAGATTACCCAGCTCCAAGACAGCAGCATGCCCTAATCTAATCTTCGCTAGGGTATCGGTAATTTTGCGCGTCACAAACTCCTGGCCACGCAACGGCGACTCATGGTTAAACAAAATCCCACTGGACGCGAAAATACCATAACTCTCTCGGTAGTTCACTGTCATCCAATGTGCATAGAGCTTAGCGACCCCATAGGGGCTGCGGGGATAAAACGGTGTTGCTTCACTTTGCGGAATAGCTTGCACCTTGCCAAACATTTCTGAGGTGGAAGCTTGATAAAAACGAATCTTGGGATTGACAATGCGGATAGCCTCAAGCAAATTCACTGGACCAATTCCGGTAATTTCAGCTGTGGTAATCGGCTGCTCGAATGACACTCCAACAAAACTCTGCGCAGCTAAATTGTAGACCTCGCTAGCTTGTGTATTTTGCAGCAAGCGGATTGCTGCAGATAGGTCTGTCAAATCAAATTCTACTAAGTGCAGCTGCGGGTGCTGATCAATGCCTAATTCTTGAATGCGCCAAAAATTAACTGAACTAGTTCGGCGATAGGTTCCATACACCACATATCCCTTGCCAAGTAGTAACTCAGCTAGATATGCGCCATCCTGCCCGGTAATGCCAGTTACTACTGCCACTGTTGGTGTATTTGTCAAACTTAAACCCTCACTGTAAATGGTGTTCTACTCTGCCCGACCGCCTAGGCGCGACCATACTCATCGTCAAAGCGTACGATATCATCTTCGCCAGTGTAGCTGCCACTTTGTACCTCAATCATGATAAGTGTGTCGGGACCCAGATTTTCCAGACGGTGCTTATGACCTGCCGGTATATAGGTTGATTCATTGGTCGAGAGGGTCAAAACTTGCTCACCATTGATTACTTTAGCAAGGCCGCTCACCACAATCCAATGCTCGCTTCGATGGTGGTGCATTTGTAGACTAAGGCGAGCTTTTGGCCGAACCTCTATGCGTTTAATTTTAAAGTTCGCACCCTCTTCCAACACGGTATAGGTTCCCCAAGGACGAGAAACAGTACGATGTAGTTTTACGATGGCATGATTTGCCAGTTTTAATTGCTCGACCACGCTCTTAACGTCTTGCGACCTTGCAGCATCGGTAACCAGTAGTGCATCCGGCGTATCGATAATCATAATGCCGTCCAGCCCTACTGTTGCTACTAAACGATCTTCAGAATGTACAAATGTATTTTTAGAATCAACAAATACGCTTTCACCTAAAGCTCGATTGCCATTGGCATCGGGTCTTGCCAAATCACGAACAGCTGCCCAAGAACCAATATCGTTCCAAGCAAATCCAGCTTCTACTACTGCAACCCGGTCCGAGCGCTCCATAAGCGCATAGTCGATAGATATACTCGGTACGGCCTGGAATAAATCTGAGGGTATTTCTAATGGGCCAACGGCTGATACTTGGGTTTTCATTTGATTCCAGCAGGCGCCAATACTAGTAGCTACTTTTGGTGCCCATTGATGCATTTGCTCAATTAACGTTGTCGCTTTAAAGCAGAACATGCCCGAATTCCACAGATAATTTCCAGCAGCTATATAGGAACTCGCTTTTTGAGTGTTGGGCTTTTCAACAAAGCGCTTGACCTGATATCCTGGAGTTAGTGCATGACCGCATTCGATATAACCAAAACCTGTCTCAGGTGCAGTGGGTTTAATACCAAAGGTAACGAGGTATTGTGCGTTCGCTAGAAGCAAGGCCTGATTAACTGCTGAATTAAATTGCAATACATCATCAATAAGATGATCAGCAGGCAGGATGAGAAGCACAACACCATCGCCAAATTGGGCAATCGCATGATGCGCTGCTAACAAAATGGCTGCTGCTGTGTTGCGGGCAAAAGGCTCTAATAAAAATGTGCTTGTAACACCTGCGCGCATTTCAACATCACGCGATAAAAAATAATAATCGCGATTCGTAATAGTCAGAACCTGGGGGTTTCCATCGATGCGAAGACAAGCCTCCAGCGCAGCTGCACGTACATAGGTTTTTTCTAAAAGGGTTTCCCCGTCGGTGAGCCGCATAAAAGGTTTGGGGTGACCCTCACGTGATACTGGCCATAAACGGGTACCTGCACCCCCCGATAAAATGACTGGCAAAATAGTAGCGGGGGAAAGTTTATTCATTAAAACCTATGAAAAGTTTATTTTGAAAGTTATAGACAAATATCTTTAATAATCAAAATTTTTGCCTCAAGATACAGATTATTTTAACCCAAATCTCATCACCCTTTTTTCGATAAAAATATAGCTTTTACTCTTGAAATTTTTGTCGCAACCGAATTTCATCGGAGAATTCAAGGCTATATTGGTTCATTACTAAAGCCCTCTAATCGGTGTATGCAATAGCCCATTTTTAATGCCCCTTTTTAATATGCCTTGGGCAACACTCCCACATTCTTACAGTCTCATTAACTAAATTAAAGTGACAACAGCTACGATTTTTGTTGGGGCTGGGCGGACCAATGGAATTGTTTGTACAACCAAAAACACACACCACTAATTATCGTCATTTGGGTGAATTCCGTTTTAAAAGTAGTGCTTTTGGAACCCGTAGTGTGATGATTCGAAGATATAACCAAAGGTAAGTTAAAGCAAAAATAACAATAAACATCTGCAATACCCATTTGTTTTGCCAAAATAGCATTGCTGGAATAACGGATAGCGAAGCTAGAACCCATAAATAGGGTGCCGTAAATGCATTACGTTGATTAAGTAAATAATCATTATCGCTAGTAACTGCCCAACGCACCACTCGTCGATAAATTAGTTGGTGTAAATGAATCCCATCTGGCTTACCAATCTGAGTTTTTTTCAAAGCGAACCGCCGATATATCGTAAAGATAGTTTCAAAAATAGGGTAAATGCAAATAAGTACAGGAAACCATTTAGAGATAGTAACGTTGCGCGTAACGAGTAAAATTGAAAGCTCAGCCACCCAAAAACCTAATAAATATGCGCCACCATCGCCTAGAAAAATTAAACCCCTTGGGTAGTTCCAAATAAAAAATCCCAATACCGCACCAATCGCAGCAAGTGCTGATGACATTATGAAAAAATCCTGAACTTTAAAGGCTACATACGCAATAGCAGTTAAGATAATGCAGGCCACGATACTGACTAGCCCATGATATCCATCAATGATGTTAAAAGCATTGGTTACGCCAGCTACAGCAAAACAGGTAAATAGTATAGAAAAGGCAGGTATAACTAATAAGGTGTCTAAACCGATAAATTGAACATCAACCAACCACGCATCAAATAAATAGCCTGATAACAGAGCAGAGGCAACAGCGCTCATGAATCGAGTTCGCACGCTAACCGACTTCGTTAAATCTTCTAAAAGCCCCATAGTAAAAACAGGAATCGCACTAAAAAAGAGGAGTGCGATAAACCAATAAATACTGGGATTTTTAAAGTAAAACATAGGAAAAGTAGCCAAAATACCGACAATCAAAGCAATCCCCCCAATTCGTGGAACCGCTTTACTATGAAATTTCTGAACGCCACTAAGATCATGGTCTGCACTCAGATGCTCATGCAAACGTCGGAAGCGTAAAATCAATAGACCAGTCAAGAATGATGCTACAAAGCTAATTAGTAACGCATTCATTTGCGCTACCTCAATAAAAACAGAAAATGATTTTGCATGGATTGATTGTCAATCGATTTTAGGTAATTTAAAAAATAATACATATAGTCTAAATTACTCTAGCTTTCTGAATATTGATCCTTATAAATTGACTATCAAAATAGTTCTCAAAAAATAAATGCATCAACTGGATATCAGCTTTAAGGCATGATCAATGATTACCCTGGCACTGGGGGGCTGTTGATAATCACCTAAATTCATAATCCGCTCAGACCAATAGCCCTCTGTTTTCCATCGTGGTGAGTCGCAATAGATTTCAATGGTTGGCCTACCCAGGACCGCAGATAAATGAGTTAAACCAGTATCAACACCGATCGTCAAGGCAGCATTTGCTATCAGTCGGTAAGCCTCCGCAATTGAAAATGCGCGCGGCACAATCGCTCCTGAAATCTGGCTAGCAAGTTCAATGCTAATTTTCATCTCGATGGGGTTGCCCCATGGAAAAATTAACTGGTATCCTTGCTTCGAGAGAGCTTGACCAACGGCAATCCAATCTGCATTGGACCAGCGCTTAGCTTGGCGTGCAGTAGCATGAAAACACAGTACGTAGGGAGCAGGCGAACCCGTGGGCTGAAGCCGCATACCGTCTACGATCAATGGAACAAGTGCATCTATTGTTTTAGTTGAATAAAACTGAGGTGGTTCACTGTGCCGATCAATTGGTGGCCAATCCAATGCTGAACACATGACCCAGCGGGAGCGATCAATTGCATGACATTTCAGGGGCACTTGTACCGATTGGTTATAAAAAAATCTTGCAATCGGCTCATACCCTGAGTGCTCGGTTGCTCTACCCAGACCGCTAACTACCGCATCATCTGATTTTTTTGCAAAGGCGCATACTAAAGCTGACTTTAAAAGGCCTTGGGTTTCGATCACAATATCGTATGGAACCGTCCGTAATAGTTTGAGCATAGAAAAAAACTCTCGCCAAGTCTCCATTGCGAAGAGATTCTTTCTCCAGCGTCGAAACGCAACTGGAATAATTCGGTCTACCCCCAGAAAAGAATCTGTGGTTTTCAGGGGCTCCAATAAATGGACGTAGGCTTCTTCCACAATCCAGTCAATTTGGGCAGCAGGTAAACGTTTACGCAAATCCCATAGAATCGGCAAGTTATGTAACACATCCCCCAGCGAGGAGAGCTTGACCAATAAGATCCTAGGGGCTTTATCTACTTGAGCCATTTGAGATACTGTCGGTGAGCTGGCACCTGGATCTGGAAGATTAAGCTCTGGGTAATCATTTCAGCATTATCGTATGTTTACACTCGCTCTAATTTGATGCGGTAGCCAAACAGTAATGTTCAAAATTTTGGCGCAGTATCCCACGCTAGTCCGGCGGCGTCTTTGGCATTCAGTAAGGCTTGCTTACCTTGTGCTATGGGCCAGCGGATCCCAACTGTTTCATCACACCACGACAGACATACTTCACTGCTAGGGTCGTAATAGTCAGTTGTTTTATATAGAAATTCCGCTTCCTCTGATAAGACCAAAAAACCATGTGCAAAGCCCGGGGGTACCCAGAGTTGTTTATGGTTTTCAGCGGAAAGCTCCACCCCAACCCACTGACCAAACGTGCTTGAGTGTTTTCTTAAGTCGACCGCCACATCAAATACGCTACCCACGGTAACGCTAACCAATTTGCCTTGGGTGCGCTTAAGTTGATAATGCATTCCCCGGAGAGTCCACTGCCTTGAAAAGGAATGATTATCTTGTACAAACTGCACGTCTATGCCAGTTGCTCTAGCAAAATCATTCGCATTAAAAGATTCCATAAACCAGCCACGGTTATCACCAAAAACTTTAGGCTCAATAACTAATACATCAACAATCGCGGTTGAGGTCACCTTTAATTTAGAGTCGGTCACTGGCTACCTCTTGGCCGATAAAGAGATGGGTTGAGCGCTCGTATGAAGCTCGATCAGTATTTTGTTCAAATATTGACCATAACTGTTTTTCTTAAGAAGGTCGGCTACTTTTTGTACTGCCTCAGCACTAATCCAGCCTTGTCGATACGCAATTTCTTCTGGACAAGCCACCATTAGACCTTGTCGTTTTTGCAAAGTGGCGATAAACCCAGCAGCATCAAGTAATGAATCATGCGTTCCGGTATCTAGCCAAGCATAACCCCGACCCATGATTTCTACACTTAGTGCATTTTTCTCAAGATAAGCGCGATTAATATCCGTGATTTCGAGTTCGCCCCTGGCGCTCGGTTTGATAGATGCAGCAATATCGCAAACCTGGTTATCATAAAAATAGAGACCTGTTACTGCATAGTTACTTCTGGGTTTGAGAGGCTTTTCTTCGATGGAGATAGCCTTGTAGTCTTCATTAAACTCCACTACACCATAGCGCTCAGGATCAGTCACATGATAGGCAAATACTGTAGCGCCTGTGGTTCGATTGTTGGCATTACAAAGTTGCTCAACCAACTCATGACCATAAAAGATATTATCACCGAGCACTAAGGCGCTGGGCGAAGTACCAACAAAGTCTTTACCCAAAGTAAAAGCTTGAGCTAGACCATCAGGGGAAGGCTGCACACAATACTGAATATTTAAACCCCACTGTGAACCATCACCAAGTAATTCCGTAAAATGCGGGATATCGTGCGGTGTAGAAATGAGCAAAATATCCCGAATACCAGCGAGCATTAAAGTTGTTAGGGGGTAATACACCATCGGCTTGTCATACACAGGCATCAGCTGTTTTGAAACAGCCTGCGTCACGGGGTACAAACGAGACCCTGATCCCCCCGCCAGAATGATGCCCTTCCGATTAACGTGATGAAATGTCATACTGAAAACGCCTTTATCGAAAACGATCGAATTAAAAGAGTTTACTGCGAACCAGGTGCTCTACGTAGGTCTTTACTGGGAGATCCCAAGGTCCCAGCAATTGAGTTCGCTTGTGTATATCGGCATTGCTCGCCCATAAATTTTGCAAGCGATTTGTTGCCATTCGGGAGTTCATGGGCCTTGTGGCCGGTAGGAGATATTCAGCGGCAAGAATTGCTTTAATAGCTTCTGGCCTAGCCTTTACAGTAAGTCCTGCTTCAATTGCGGACTGAACTACTAAAGTGGCCAAACCATGCCAAGTGGTCTGGCCACTGGGTACAGCATGATAAATGCCCGATGGAAAGCGCCTGATTAGCCGATCATTTTTTAGAACCAGATCCAAGCTCACTTGCGCCAGCCATTGAGCGCTTGTTGGCACACCGTACTGATCAGAGATAATCTCAAGCGCTTCTCGCTCTTTGGCAAGACGCAAAATCGTACGAATAAAATTACTTCCATCTCCATAGACCCAACTCGTTCTTAAAATGGCATATTGCGCAGCGGTTTCTGAGGATTTTTTTGCAAAGCTCTCTTCAATAGCGCGCTCCCCAGCCGCCTTACTTTTGCCATAAATACCCAGCGGATTAGGCAAATCTTCCTCGCTGTAAAACCCGTCCTTACTGCCATCAAAGACATAATCTGTCGAGTAATGCAGTAAGGTTACGCCATTTAAAATTGCATATTGCGCCATGATTTCTGGAGCTTTGGCGTTAATCGCAAAGGCGAGATCGATTTCAGTTTCGGCTTGATCAACGCTGGTGTAGGCTGCTGCATTAATAATGAGATCGGGCTTGAATTGATTTAAGAGCACTGCAATCGCATCGGGATCGGCTAAATCGCATTGCGCTCGGCCCACATAATGAATGTAGTATCCGCCCTCTCTCTTTCTGGCTAACACATCCTGAAATGCTTTACCAAGCTGGCCGTCTTTACCAAAAACAAGAATGTTCACGATAGGATTTCTGGGAATTGGTCTTAACGGTATTGCTTTTGCAACCAGGCGCGGTAGGAACCACTCACAGCACCTTCGATCCATGCGGGATTATCTAAATACCATTGCACAGTTTTTTTAATGCCGCTATCAAAGGTTTCTTTGGGTTTCCATCCCAACTCTCGCTTGATCTTGCTCGCATCAATTGCATAGCGCCGATCGTGACCCGGCCTGTCTTTGACAAAGCTAATTTGCGCTGCATACGATTTACCATCAACCCTCGGTTTTAGTTCATCCAAGATTCTGCAAATGGTTTTTGCCACATCGATATTGGTTTTTTCATTCCAACCGCCGATGTTATAAGTTTCACCCAGCTTACCGTTGGCAAGCACCTCCCGAATAGCCGAGCAATGATCACTCACATAGAGCCAATCGCGGACTTGCTGCCCATCGCCATAAATAGGCAAGGGCTTACCGTTTAAGGCATTCAGAATCAATAGTGGAATGAGCTTTTCGGGAAAATGATAAGGGCCGTAATTATTCGAGCAATTGGTGGTTAAGACTGGAAGTCCATAAGTATGAAACCAGGCGCGCACGAGATGGTCAGAAGCTGCTTTAGAGGCAGAGTAAGGGCTATTGGGCTCATAAGGGTTCGTTTCCGAAAAAGCCGGATCATTAAGTGCTAAAGAGCCGTACACCTCATCGGTTGAGACGTGATGAAAGCGAAAGGCAGCTCTTTGATCGGCATGAAGATCATTCCAGTAGTCTCGCGTACATTCGAGCAAGTTAAAAGTACCCACAATATTAGTCTGCACAAACTCTGCTGGCCCATGAATCGAACGATCCACATGGCTTTCAGCTGCAAAGTTCACGATCGCGCGCGGCTGATGATGTTTGAGCAGTTTACTCACTAGTGCCTGATCAGCAATATCACCATGTACGAAAATATGCCGTGGATCGTTTTTCAGACTATCTAATGTTGCCAAATTACCTGCATAGCTTAATTTATCTAAATTAACGATGCCTTCTGCATTTGGATCCATGAGCCAATCGAGGACAAAGTTACCCCCAATAAAACCTGCGCCGCCAGTGACTAAAATCATGTTAGTTAGAAAATTTATTGTCGATAATCTAATTATCACTCATTCATATGGGAAATATCTACTCTTTTGCCTACTGACTCTGACTTATACTTATTGTATGCACCCCTCTAAATACAGTTTGACGTTCGCTTGCTACAACTCTATTGAATATACAAAGAAGTGCATTGACAGCTTGATTGCGCACGGTACTCGATTGGATCGATTAGTGATAGTCGATAACAAATCGACCGATGGAACTCGAGATTACTTAGCGAGTTTACCCTTAGGTGGACTCATTTTGAATCAACATAATTTGGGATGTGGCACTGCTTGGAATCAAGGGGCATTGGCCTTGCAATCTGAATGGAGCATCATCATGAACAATGATGTGCTCGTCTCTCACCATTGGGTTGAAAACTTGATTACAACTGCAGAGTATTTCAATCTGAAGGTAATTAGCCCGGCTCTTATTGAAGGGCCTCTGGATTACGACTTTGATGGATTTAGTCTGGAGGCCAGTCAAACAATGAAAAATGTCAATCGTCTTGGCAGTCAACATGCGGTATGTTTAGCAATTCATCAATCGGTGTGGATGAACGTTGGGTATTTTCAGCCCGTGCCTAAGCTCTTAGGTTATGAAGATACCTTGTTCTTTCATGAACTCAAAAAAGCGGGTATTCAGACTGCGATTACCGGCTCATCGTGGTTACACCACTTTGGCTCGATTACGCAAACTGCCATGAAACTCGAGCGGGGCTTAAACCAAAAAGACGGTCTTGCCAATCGCTATAACTACAAATTACTCAATCAAAATTGGTTAACTCGAAAACTTAATAAATACCAAACAAAACAACTTGAAATTAATGCGAGGAATGCCGAGGTTCAGCGTTATGGCATGTCAGTGCATGGCCTAAGAGAAGCAGGACAATTCAGATGGATTTAGAGAAAGCCTTATTGAAATATTTCTAAGCGAAGCTGTTCCAGCTAACAATGAGTAGCAAGAGCTATTGCCGTAACTTATTAATAATGACGCCAATGAAGACACTCACCATGAGTGCATAAAACGAGGCCATAAATTTAAAGTCGAGCACGTGATAGGAAAGGCTGCTAACCGATTGAATTAATACGTAAGCCAAACCCATCATTGCAAATGACGCTACTGGCTTGTAACGCAAACAATATGCAAAAAATATCAAGGGGACCATAAAGATTGCAAGGATTGCTAATAAACCGCCGATGCCGTAGCGCACGGCGTTTGCGACAAAGTCATTATGAAATCCTACCGCCAATAGTTCCTCACGCGAGGCTTTCGAACTAAAAACAGCAATCGACTCATCATTAATATTGCTCGAGAGACTTTCATCCCCCCATCCCGATACAGGGCGCATCAAAAAGTAATGCAAGCCAATGCGCATCCAAGAAATACGGTGTCCAATCGAGGTATCTGGATTGATTGCATTCCATTGATACGAACTCACCTCAGTCCACATAGCATTCATGCGACTCTTGATCGTATTGGATCCAAAAAACAGTGTGAGCATTACACAGCATGTGATGATTATTGCCAGTAAAGCCGTCTTCCAACGATTGAGCGGGCTGTAGTAGGCGATCCATACAAACAGAATCAAGGGGATTGCCAGCCACCCTGTGCGGCTGCCAGAGCGCAAGGAAAGATAAAAACCAACTCCAGCAGCAATAAGCTTAAATAAAGTCACAAACCACGGGCGCTTTCCATTTAAACCAATGGTTAGAAGGGAGAGAACACCTAAGGCCAGAGAAACTTGTCCAAAAATTAATGGGTCAATGAAATGATTGGACAATCTGCCCGGATAACTACTCCAGACGGTCACTGGAACATATGGAATTAGCAAGACAGTAATCACGCTCGCCGCTGGAATCGTGAACTCCACAACCTGACGAAGCGCAGAGCCAAAGTAGGCGATTGCGATAAAAATAATGATGGCTAACAGGTATCGCGATGGGGCATCAAAGCGCGATACCGTCCACGCTCCTTGCAAGAGTTGCCCCACTAAAACGGAGAGTAGCGGCAAACAAAACGCAATGATAACAACAAATGTGGTTAGTCGTGTAAGCGACTCTATCTGCAAAGAGAGATGAACGCCTACCCCCTCGGGCGATATTTTTTTTGCAGCAAAAAGACTCAAGAGCACAATCGCAATAAGGCTTGCAAAGAACAGCACTCCGCTAACCCAACCCTTGATAATCAGGGAAAATAATGGAAAGCATGCTGCGCTACACAACAGCAGTATCAATGCCTTGTGCAGTCCTGACTTACTGGTGTCTATCTGCATTTCGTCAATGAAGAGATACTGCGTACATTAGTGGACAAACAATCAGTACTCCCAAGCAATGGCAATCAGCCGAACGCGTATAGTCATTAAAAATACAAGCGGTTTTTTGTAACAACAAGAGCATAATTCAAACTTTAATGACTGAAGTATAAGTGATGCAATCTCGGTATCAAACCGTTCTTATTGCTTGCCCAGGAAATGCGATGACTGCCGGTCCTGAGGCAATTCATCAACTGGCGCATGACCTCATTCGACTTGGTCACAATGCGGCAGTAGTCTATTTTCCATTTGCCGAGGAATTTAAAACACCTGCGCCCTATATCCAATATCAGGTTCCGGTCGCTAAATACCGTGATATCGAGGGTGAGTTATTTATCTTTCCTGAGATTGTGACAACCTATGCCCTAAAAATCAAACACGCCAAAGCGGCTATTTGGTGGATGTCTGTCAACAACTATACCTGTGTTCGCTATGGCTATATCTGGCGGGATAAATTGCGCTATCTTAAAAATGTAGTGAAAGGGCTAAGGCCAATAGGTGGGCTACAAACCCTTCGCAAATTAATGCACTTTGCGCAAAGTTACTATGCTCTGGATTTTCTGAAGGCAAATGGCATTGTTGGGCAACTATTATCCGACCCAATTCCAATCTATACCTCGGCAAGCTATCTCCAAAGCCTTCCGGAGAAATGCACAAAAGCAATTCGTTCGAATACGATCCTCTATAACCCCCATAAAGGAAAAAAAGTAGTTCGGTCACTCATCGCTCAGTTTCCCAACTGGCGCTTTTTTCCGCTGAGTGGATTTAATCGCGCACAACTTGCGAATAAATTTTTAGAAGCAAAGTTATATATTGATTTTGGCCATCACCCTGGAAAAGACCGTTTGCCCCGTGAGGCAGCGATCCATGGATGTTGCGTGATTACAGGATTGTATGGATCGGCCAGTAACAGTCTAGATGTTAATATTCCCCAGGCCTACAAAATTGATCCTCAAGCCTGCTCGTTTTTAGATAACTTCAAAAAACAGGTAAATTTAATATTTAACGATTTTGAGAAATGTTCAGCTGAATTTTCAGACTATCGACAAACGATTTCCCAGGAGCAGATTCATTTTGATGACCAAATTAATCAAATCTTTTCAGCCCCTGCGAAATAAGGTGTATGGAGAGTATATATTGTCAATTACCGGCCACAATCGACATCACTGCCATGCGCACCGCGATACCAAATGTGACTTGCTTGAGAATCACGGACTGTGCACCATCAGCGACCGCTGAATCAATCTCCACACCGCGGTTCATAGGGCCAGGGTGCATCACAATCGCATCGGGTTTGGCTAAGGCTAGGCGCTCAGGTGTTAAACCAAACTGTTTAAAAAACGCTGCGCCCTCAGGTACTTTACCGACCTCCATGCGTTCTTTCTGAATGCGCAGAGTCATGACCACATCGACGCCGCGCAGCCCCTCCTCCATGCTATGAAAGACTTTGACGCCCAGCATATCCAGGTCGTTTGGCAATAGGCTCTCTGGGCCAATCGCGCGAATATCCATGCAACCTAAGGCGGTCAGAGCATGAATATTCGATTTCGCGACGCGGCTGTGCACGATATCACCCACAATCGCTACTTTGAGTTTAGTAAAGTCGTGCTTAAAGTGACGCATGGTGCACATGTCCAGCAAGCCCTGGGTCGGATGCTGATGGCTACCGTCACCGGCATTAATCACGTGCACATAGGGTGGCACATGATTAGCAATCTCAATGGGTGCACGCGAGACGCTGTGGCGTACTACAAAAATGTCGGCCTGCATTGCAATCAAGTTATCAATCGTATCGATGAGGCTCTCACCTTTCGTGGTCGATGACGTGGAGATATCTAAATTAATCACATCGGCCGATAAGCGTTTGGCGGCGATTTCAAATGTGGTGCGTGTGCGTGTGGAGTTTTCAAAAAAGAGATTAAAGACACTTTTACCCCGAAGCAGTGGTACTTTTTTGACTTCACGCGCGGGATCGGTCACGCTCACAAACTGCTGCGCTGTATCCAAAATATGCAAGATCTGCTCTTTAGGCATTCCCTCCAATGTCAGCAGATGAGTCAGTTCTCCCGCACTATTGGTCTGACAGATCTGATTAGTTTCTTTGGGCTGACTGCTCATAATCGCTCCTCACGAACAAAGCGAAATGTTTCAGTGCGGCCTTGAGAAACCTTTTCCAAGGCGAGTATTTGGGTATCGGGAAGGGTCACGTGCTCGCCTACAAAATCAGCGGCGATCGGTAACTCACGCTTGCCCCGATCAGCCAAGACCATCAGCTCGACACTAGCAGGCCTACCAAAATCAAATAACTCATTTAGGGCAGCGCGCACAGTTCTGCCAGTAAAGAGCACGTCATCAATTAAGATAATGTGTGCGCCTGTGACTTCAAATGGCAGGTGGGTTGCCTTGCCTTCAGCCGAGCGCATTGCGGCTAGACCCTTCTCGGCATAGTCATCCCGATGAAAAGCCACATTAATTACCCCGTACTGTGGCAAACCTAAATCGCTCGCCAAGCGCTCAGCAATCCAAGCACCGCCAATCGCAAGCCCGGCTATGCGGATGGTTGGTTTTGCCAAGAGCTTACTCTGAAGATTTACTTGCAGCTTGTTATACAGTTGCTCGGCATCCATCCTTTTTCCTGACTGGTTTAACCACTCAAAGTGTTTTTAATCAACCTCATCGCTATTTTATTGCCTTCGAGCTCTAAAGCCTCTATCCGTGTTCAAAACACTCTGGGATCATCTGAATTTCTAGTTTTATTGCTATTCTTTAAGCATTTGCGTCCTGCCTAAAGATGTTAAGTTGAGGGGTCTATTGGTTAAATTGATTAACTTTAACTATCTATTAATAAAATCGCTAGTTTTTTCCTATTAGATCTATACAAAAATACGATTAAACCGTCATCAAAATTTCTGATAATGGAGCGGTGGCTTGGTGAGCAAATGTATTGATTGTTTACCGCCTCTTGATTTATAACATTTTAATTTTTAAGGAGTTTTTATGGCCAAGTCTGTAAAAGGTAGCAAGACTGAACAGTCTTTGAAAGAAGCATTTGCTGGTGAGTCCCAAGCAAATCGCCGTTATTTGTATTTCGCGAACCAAGCTGATATTGCTGGTGCAAATGATGTTGCCGCTGTATTTCGCTCCACCGCCGAAGGTGAAACCGGTCACGCGCATGGTCATATGGAGTATTTGATCACTGGTGGTGCTGGCGAGCCAGGTACTGGTATGCCTGCTAAGACCGTTGCAGAAGCTCTGCAAGCAGCGATCGCTGGTGAGACCCATGAGTACACGGATATGTACCCAGGTATGGCAAAAACAGCTCGTGAAGAAGGTTTTGACGAGATCGCCGATTGGTTTGAGACCTTGGCAAAGGCAGAACGCAGCCACGCTAACAAGTTCTCCAAGACTTTAGAAGCTCACTTGGCAAATTCCTAATCGTTTAATTGTTTAGGTAAAAGAAAAGCGCTCCTCGGAGCGCTTTTTTGTTTCTACAGAGCCAGGCTCCGTAAGCTTAAAGAGCTTAACCAGCCTTCTTCGCCCAAGCAGAGCACCATCCAGCAGCGGCGACTTGCTTACCTGCAAACAAGCTGCATCCACCTGCAGCGGCAGCGCCTTTAGCTTGCCAGAGTGCACAGTTGTCGCAACGCTGAGCAGCAGCGTGCTTAGGATATTTCTTGGCATCTACCTTGGTGGTGTCGGCTTTGTAACCCAAGGCTTGTGCTTGCGGATCTGTCTCGGCAACCATGGCTTGTGCTTGTGCCAAGTTATTGAGTGAGAGGGTTGCTGCACCAGCAGCAGACATAATTAAAAACTGACGTCGTGTGTTTTTCATGGATTCTCCGTTATGTACAAAACAGCAGTCCGAATCTTAAAACACAAATCAATTTTCCTAGAGTGGTCTTATAAGTAATTGATTCAATTACTCTTTTAAATGAGAATGATTCTCAAATCCGGTTTGACATACACCCAACCAAGGCGCTAAGTCAGGTCATCGCTTAACTACTTACCTTAGTTCTTATCCATCAAAGCTAAAAACTCTCGTCTGAGATTGGCGTCCTTCAAAAACGATCCGCGCATGACGCTATTAACCATCTTGGAGTTGAGATCTTTCACGCCACGCCATTGCATGCAAAAGTGATCCGCTTCCATCACGAGGGCCAGGCCTGTTGGCTTCATCTTCTCTTCCAAGATATTGGCTAACTCCACCACTGCTTCTTCTTGGATCTGTGGACGACACATCACCCACTCGGTAATGCGAGCATATTTGGATAAACCAATGAGTGCAGTTTGCTTATCAGGCAAGACCCCG
>Ga0214921_10004168_pt1 | contig 21524 bp, 21 predicted proteins | sample LL1505_MetaG_FD_177992 | JGI IMG/M metagenome (GOLD analysis project Ga0214921, IMG submission 177992) | Freshwater microbial communities from Lake Lanier, Atlanta, Georgia, United States - LL-1505 | ecosystem: Environmental > Aquatic > Freshwater > Lake | place: USA: Georgia | collected... | reverse complement strand
GCGCCCATCTTTGGGATGGAGAGGCCGCCGCTGGCCAGGACCAGGCTCTCGCAGGCGATATTTTCGCGCGAGGTGGTGATCCGAAAGCCGGGGCCTTGGGCGATGTCGGTGATGTCGCGGTTCAGGCGGGTTTCCACGCCCGCCGCCGCGCATTCGGCCAGCAGCATGGCGAGGATGTCGCGGGCTGAGCCGTCGCAAAACAATTGGCCCAGGGTTTTCTCGTGGAAGGCGATGGAGTGGCGGCGGACGAGGGCCACGAAATCCGCCGGCCGGAAGCCGGCCAGGGCGCTTTTGGCGAAATGCGGGTTGGCGGAGATGAAATTCTCCGCCGTGCAATGGAGATTGGTGAAGTTGCAGCGCCCGCCGCCGGAGATGAGGATTTTCTTGCCCGGCGCCTCGGCATGGTCGAGCACGAGGACGCGCCGGCCCCGCCCGCCCGCTCGCATGGCGCAGAACAGGCCGGCGGCACCGGCGCCGAGCACCACGACATCGAAATTCTCCATGCCGTGATGTGCCACAGCAGCGGCCGGGGCGTCAGCCCGCCTTCAGCAGACGGGCGGCGCTGAGGGCGAAATAGCTCAGCACGCCGTTGCAGCCGGCGCGGCGGAACGCCATCAGCGCCTCCATCATGGCGCGGTCATGGTCGAGCCAGCCGCGCTCCACCGCCGCCATGATCATCGAATATTCGCCGCTGACCTGATAGGCATAGGTCGGCAGGCCGAATTCCTTTTTGACCCGCCAGACAATGTCCAGATAGGGCAGGCCGGGTTTGACCATCACCATATCGGCGCCCTCGGCGACGTCGAGGGCGACCTCGCGCAGCGCCTCATCGGTGTTGGCGGGGTCCATCTGATAGGTTTTTTTGTCGCCGCGCAGGGCGGCATTGCTGCCCACCGCATCGCGGAAGGGCGCGTAGAAGCCCGAGGCGTATTTGGCGGCGTAGCTCATGATGCGGGTGTGGATCAGGCCGGCATCATCCAGCGCCTCGCGGATTGAGCCGATGCGGCCATCCATCATGTCGGAGGGGGCGACGACATCAATGCCGGCCTCGGCCATCAGCCTGGCCTGCTGGCAGAGGATGTGGACGGTGTCTTCGTTGTGGACGTAATCGTCGCGCAGCACGCCGTCATGGCCGTGGCTTGTGTAGGTGTCGAGCGCCACATCGCCGATCAGGCCGAGGCCGGGATGGGCGGATTTGAGCGCGCGCGCCGCCCGGCACATCAGGTTTTCCGGGTTTAGCGCGCCGGTGCCTTCCTCATCGCGCTGCTCGGCGGGGGTATAGGGGAAGAGGGCCACGGCGGGGATGCCGAGTTCCACCGCCTCGGCCACATGCTCGGCCGCGCGGTCGACCGAGACGCGGAAGACGCCTGGCATGCTCTCCACCGGCACCTTCTGATTTTCGCCGGAGGTGAGGAAGATGGGCCAGATCAGGTTGCCCGGGGTGAGGGTATTCTCGGCCACCAGTTTGCGGGTCCAGGCATCGCGGCGGTTGCGCCGCATGCGGGTGGCGGGGAAGGAGGCGGGGAAATTCATCGGCTGCCTTTCAGGTGGTTCGGCTCAGGCGTCCAGCGCCTGGGCGAGATCGGCGATGATATCGTCGATATGCTCAATGCCGATGGAGAGGCGGACATAGCCCGGGGTGACGCCGGACATTGCCTGCTCCTCCGCCGTGAGCTGGCTATGGGTGGTGGTGGCCGGGTGGATGGCGAGGCTGCGGGCATCGCCGATATTGGCAACATGGTAGAACATTTTGAGCGCTTCGATGAAGGTTTTACCGGCCTCGGCGCCCGCCTTGAGTTCAAAGCCCATCAGCGAGCCGAAGCCGCCCTTGAGGATGGCGGCGCGGCGCGCGGCCTCACCGGTGAAGAGGCTGGGATGGGTCACGCTGGCGACTTTGGGGTGGCCGGCGAGGTAGGCGGCCACCTTTGTCGCATTTTCGCAATGGCGTTCCATGCGCAGCGGCAGCGTCTCCAGCCCTTGCAGGAACATGAAGGCGTTGAAGGGCGCCATGGGCGCGCCGAGGTCGCGCAGCAGGCAGGTGCGCATGCGGATGATATAGGCGATGGGGCCGAGCGGCTTGACCGCCTGGGTCCAGACCGCGCCGTGATAGGAGGGGTCGGGCTTGTTCAGGGTGGGGAAGCGGTCGCCCCATTTTTCCCAGTCGAAATTGCCGCCATCGACCACGATGCCACCGATGGAGGTGCCATGGCCGCCGATCCATTTGGTGGTGGAATGCATCACCACCGCGGCGCCCAGGGTGAGCGGCTTGCAGATCACTGGGGCTGCGGTGTTGTCCATGATCAGCGGCAGGCCGATTTCGCGGCCGATCGCCGCCACCTCGGCGATGGGGAAGATTTGCAGCTTGGGGTTGGGCAGGGTCTCGGCATAGTAGCAGCGGGTGCGGGCGTCGGTCGCGCGGCGGAAATTTTCCGGGTCCGACGGGTCGGCGAAGCGGACTTCGATGCCGAATTGCTTGAGCGTATTGGCGAAGAGGTTCCAGGTGCCGCCATAGAGATCGGTGGAGGAGACGATATTGTCGCCCGCCTCGCAGAGATTGAGCACGCAGAATGCCGTTGCGGCCTGGCCGGAGCCGACCGCGAGGGCGGCCACACCGCCCTCCAACTGGGCGATACGGGTTTCCAGCGCATCGCAGGTGGGGTTCATGATGCGCGTGTAGATATTGCCCATCTCGGCCAGGCCGAAGAGGCGGGCGGCGTGGCCGGTGTCCTGAAACTGGAAGGAGGTGGTCTGGTGGATCGGCACCGCCACGCTGCCGGTATTGGGATCGGCGCGATGCGATCCGCCATGCAGGGCGATGGTTTCGGGGTTGGTGTAGGACATGGTGGTGCCTCCTCTGTGTTGGGAGGCAGCCTGCCATTGCTGCGCTGCGGGGGGAAGCGGCTTGCGAGGGGGGAGCGGTGGGTGCAGGGTTTTGCCATGCGCGCCCTCATTGCCCTTCTCGTTCTGGCTCTTCCGGCCTGCGCCAGCGGCCAGCAGAGCATCACCATAGAGGGGCCGGAGGGGCTGGGGTTGCAGGCGGAGCTGTTCCTGCCCCAGGGGAGCGCAAGGGGGCCGGCGATCCTGGCGCTGCATGGCTGTGCGGGCTTCCGCCGGCGGGATGGCCAGATCACCGGGCTTTACCGGGCCTGGGCGGCGGAATTCACCACAAACGGCCAAGCCGTGCTGCTGCCCGACAGTTTTTCGTCACGCGGGCAGGGCGAGCAATGCACGGTGCGTGACAGCCAGATTCGCCCGGGGCGGGAGCGGCGGCAGGACGCCATCGCCGCGGCCATTTGGCTGGCGGCGCAACCCTTCGCCGCCCCTGGCGGGGTTGTTGTCATGGGCTGGTCGCATGGCGGCTCTACCGCGCTGGCAACCGCGGCACAGCCCGAGGCGGCGCCTATCCGCGCCTATGTCGCGATGTATCCGGGCTGCTTTTTGGCCAATCGCTCCGCGGGTTGGCGCAGCAGCGCGCCCATGCTGTTGCTGATCGGCGAGGCGGATAATTGGACGCGGGCGGAGTATTGCCGGGAATTGGCCGGGCGTCATGGAGAGATGGTCACCTTTCGCAGCTACCCCGGCGCCCATCACGGCTTTGATGCGCCCGATACGCCCCTGACCGAACGCATGGGGCTAAATACCCCCACTGGCCGCGCCACCTATGGCACCGATCACGCGGCGCGGCGCGACGCGCTGGCCATGGTGAGGGCGTTTATCGCGGCCCAGCCACGCTGATCAAAACAGGCGCAAACCGCCGAGGAAAGTATTGGTGCGCGGGCGCTGGATGATTGGCGTATCGCCATCCGTCGCCTGGCGGCCCAGAGCGGCGTTTTCCCGCAGGCGCTGGGCCTCGCGATTGGGATCCACCGGGGTTCCGGGCTCGCCTGGGTTGCGCCAGAACATCAGCCGCTCGGCCAAATTGCGGTCGGGCGCGTTGAGGCGCAGGGCTTCGTCATCGATGCGCTGGCGGATATCGCTGGGTGCGGCGCGGCCGGTTGCGGCCAGCAGGGCCTGCTCGCCCGAGGAGGCGGCACCGCCCCGCGCGCTGCGGCCGCCCAGCAGGGCGCCGGGCGCCAGCGTGGCCTCGGCCTGCTCGCGCGCTGAGATTTCCTGCGGCCGCTGCGCCCCGGGCCGCGGCGTCGGCAAGGTGCCGAGTGAGGGCGGCATGGAGAGCGGCGCGCGCGTGGTGACCTGGAATTCATCCGGTGCATCGCGGGTGAAGCCGAAGGTGCGCGCTGTATCGCCGCCGCAGGCGGCCAACCAGAGCGGGGCGGACAGAACGACCAGGAGGGGAAGCCTGGAGGAGGGCATGGAGCTCATGGCGACTGCCTACTCTCGCCTTGCCGCCGAAACAAGGCGTCAGCGACGAGGATGGCAACACCCACCACGATACCGGCATCGGCGATGTTGAAGACATACCAATGCCAATTCCAGGCGGAGGCATGAATGAAGTCCACCACCGCGCCGAAGCGAAAGCGGTCGATCACATTGCCGATGGCGCCGCCCACGACCATGCCCAGTGCCACGCCCACCCAAACCGTCTCGGCCCGCCAGAGCCAGCGCAGCAGAACGCCGGCGATGATCGCGGCGAGGCCGGCCAGCAGCAACTGGTTCCAGGCGCTATCGCCCGACATGAGGCCAAAGGTGACGCCGCGATTCCACACCATGGTGAAGTCCAGCGCGAAGGGGCCGGCTTCGAGCAATTCCAGGCTGCGGCGGGTGGGGAGGTCCAGCACCTCGAGAATCCACCATTTGCTCAATTGGTCGAGGCCGAGGATGAGCAGGGCGAGGAGCAGGCCGGGGCGGGTGGCGGCGCTCATCCCACCACCGCCTCGCAGCGGCGGCAGAGGCTGGGGTGGGCGGCGGATTGGCCGACTTCTTCCAGCACCCGCCAGCAGCGGTCGCATTTTTTGCCAGGGGCGATATTCACCTCGATTTCTACGCCGTCGCCAGGAAGGTCGCTATTGAGGTTGCCTGCAAGTGGCGGTGTAGGGAGAAAATTAATCCGCGATACGATTAAAATCTCCTCCCAGTGCGCGGGATCAGACATTTCACGCCATTCTGCCTCGTACCCAATTTGTACACTCGCCTGTAGGGAGGAGCCGATCATGCCGTCGCGCCGCGCCGCTTCCAGCGCCGTGGTCACCACGCCGCGGATGGCGCGGATTCGCGTCCAGCGCGCGGCCAGCGCCTCGTCCCGCCATTCCGCCGGGATGGTGGGGAAGAGTTGCAGATGCACCGAGGCATCCTCGCCGGGGAAGCGGGCCAGCCAGGCCTCCTCGGCCGTGAAGCAAAGCACTGGTGCGAGCCAGGTGGTCAGGCAGCGATGCAGATGGTCCAGCACCGTGCGGGCGGCGCGGCGGCGGGTGCTGTCTGGTGCGTCGCAATACAGCGCGTCCTTGCGGATGTCGAAATAGAAGGCGCTGAGGTCGTTGTTGCAGAAGCCGTGCAGGTCGGGGATCACGCCGGTCCAGTCGTAATCGGCGACCGCTTTGCGGATGCGGGTGTCGAGTTCCGCGAGGCGGTGGAGCACCCAGCGCTCCAATTCAGGCAATTCGGCGAGCGGCAGGGCCTCGGCTTCGGAAAAACCTTCCAGCGAGCCCAGCAGCCAGCGCAGCGTGTTGCGGATGCGGCGATAGATTTCGGCCTGTTGTTTCAGGATTTCCTTGCCGATGCGCAGATCCTGCGTGGTGTCAGAATTCATCACCCAAAGGCGGAGGATATCGGCGCCGTAATCGCGCAGCACCTCCTGCGGCGCCGTCACATTGCCGATGGATTTGGACATTTTGCGGCCCTGCTCATCGAGCACGAAGCCATGGGTCAGAATGGCCTTGAAGGGAGCGATGCCGCGGCTGCCGATGCTCTCCAGCAGCGAGGAATGGAACCAGCCGCGATGCTGGTCCGAGCCTTCGAGGTAGAGATCGGCCGGGAAGGGCATGTGGCGGGGGCCGAGGACGAAGGCGTGGGTTGAGCCGCTTTCGAACCAGACATCGACGATGTCCATCACCTGTTCGTAATCGGCCGGGTTGCGGGTCTCGCCCAGGAAGCGGGCGGCGGCGCCGGGCTTGTACCAAGCATCGGCGCCTTCCTCGGTGAAGGCTGCGAGGATGCGGTCCAGCACCGCCTGGTCACGCAGGGGGGTGCCGGAGGATTTTTCCACGAAGACGGCGATGGGCACGCCCCAGGCACGCTGGCGGCTGATGCACCAATCGGGCCGGGTGGCGACCATGCCGCCGATGCGGTTGCGGCCGATATCGGGGACGAAATGGGTGGAATTGATGGCGGCCATGGCTTTGTCGCGGATGGCGTTGGCGTCATCCATGGCGATGAACCATTGCGGGGTGGCGCGGTAGATCACCGGTTTTTTCGAGCGCCAGGAATGCGGGTAGGAATGGGTGATGAAGCCTTTTCCGGCCAGGGTGCCGAGCGTTTCCAGCACGGCCCAGACTTTTTCATGGGCCTTGAAGACGTGCAGGCCGGTGAAGCCGGGGGCCTGCACGGTGTAGGTGCCGTCATCGCCCACGCATTCGGGCACGGCGATGCCATGGGCTCGGGCGAGGGCGAAATCCTCTTCGCCATGGCTGGGGGCGATGTGGACGAAGCCGGTGCCGGCATCATCGGTGACGTAGTCACCATCGAGGAGCGGGGCGTCATAGGTATAGGCACCCTCGAAGCCGCGCAGGGGGGCGGCGCAGATGGCGCCCGCCAGTTCGGCGCCGGGGAAAACACGGACCAGGGTATGCGCGCCAATGCCGCAGGCGGCGGTGACATCGGGCAGCAGTTTGAGCGCCACCAGCAGCCGCGCACCGGGCTTGACGAGCGAGCCCTCGGCCACGGCCTCGACATGGATCAGGGCGTATTCGATGTCATTTTTATAGGTGAGGGCGCGGTTGGCTGGGATGGTCCAGGGCGTGGTGGTCCAGATCACAACCGAAGCGCCCACCAGCCCCGACGGCCCTTTGAGTATGGGGAAGAGTGCATAGAGGATGGCACTTTTGTGATCGTGGTATTCGATCTCTGCCTCGGCCAGGGCGGTTTTTTCCGTGGGGCTCCACATCACCGGGCGCAGGCCGCGATAGAGGCTGCCATTCATCAGGAAGCGGCCGATTTCGCCGGCGATGATCGCCTCTGATTGAAAATCCATCGTGGCGTAGGGGTGGGCCCAATCGCCTTCCACGCCAAGGCGGCGAAATTCGTCGCGCTGGAATTCCAGCCATTTGCGGGCATAGGCCCGGCATTCGGCGCGGAAATCCAGCACCGGCACCGCGTCCTTATCCTGTTTGCGGGCGCGGTATTCTTCCTCGACCTTCCATTCGATCGGCAGGCCGTGGCAATCCCAACCCGGCACATAATTGGCGTTGAAGCCGGCCATTTGGGCGGCGCGGTTGATCACGTCTTTCAGGATCTTGTTCAGCGCATGGCCGATATGCAGCGGGCCATTGGCATAGGGCGGGCCGTCATGCAGCACGAAGGCCGGGCGGTCGCGCGATGCTTCGCGCAGGCGTTCATACATGCCCATGGTCGCCCAGCGTTCCAGCATGGCGGGTTCACGCTTCGGCAGGTCGCCGCGCATGGGGAAGGGCGTGTTGGGCAGGAAGACCGTGCTGCGATAATCGCGGGTCTCGGGAGCGTCGTTCATGATGGGGTCCGTTGGGCACATGGCCCGGAAGCGGTGGCGCGCGGTGCTGACCCGGCCTTCAGGCGAAGGCCGGGCGCGGAATTCGTGGGGCGTGACGCGCGAACATGGGCCAAACATATGCGGCGCTGCCCCATGCTGGTCAAGCGCTATGGGGGGGTGTGTTGACAACCGCTGCTCAGCGATATTGTAAGGCTAAGATTAGATTAGAGAATGTGTGTTGCCGACTTCATTTAAAGAGGGTGTTATCCTGCTTCATGAATTGCCCAATATCGGCATCATGGCGGTGATCGTTGGCACATTGCTGTTGGCGGTTATTATGGGGCCGTTGATCACCCATCGGATTTTGGGACTGCAAGCCTCGGATAAGCGCTCCTCTGGCGCTTTGGACGCGTTCAAAGCCATTGCCGCCTGGGCGGCGCTGGTGATCGTTTTCTCGCTGGTCCAGGCGCAAGGAAACCTGCGTTTGACAGAGGCTGATATCAACAAAGAGGCCAGCGCCTTCAACAATATGGACCGTGTGCTCCTCAGGTCGGGCGACCCCACCTTCGTCAATCTGCGCCCCGCGCTGCATGCCTATGGCCGTGCGGTGATCGACAAGGAATGGCCCTTGCTAGCCCATGGTGGGCGAGCGCCTGAGGCCAATAATGCCTTTGCGGTGCTGTCGCGTGCTGGTTATGCGTTTCAAGCAACCAATTCGCGTGAGGAGGCGATGTTCGGCCAATTCGTTCGGGTGATGAACGAATTGTCGGATCTGCGCGAGACCAGGCTGGGCAATTCGGATTTGAGCCTGCCCAGCCTGTTCTGGGCGACAATCTGTATGATCATGCTGCTGATGGTCGTCTTGGCCAGCCTGGTCACACCGGCCCCTGAGCGGACGATGCAGTTGCGTGGCATGATCACAGCCCTCGGCATTCTGCTGTCGCTGGTGGTGATCGTGGATCTGCCCTTCAGCGGCGAGACGGCGGCCAGCCCCGCGCCGATTGAGCGGATGCTGGCTTACAGCCAAACGCGAGGCTGAAGTCAGGCAGGCGGGCGCCGCCTCAGCCCGCCAATTCCGCCACCGCCGCGGCAACCGACATCGAGGCGGTCAGCCCCGGGCTTTCAATGCCAAAGAGGTTGATCAGGCAGGCCTGGCCATGGGTGGCCGGGCCTTGGATGGTGAAATCCTGGCTGGCAATGGCGGGGGGGACGATTTTCGGCCTTATGCCGGAATAGCCGGGCTGCAGGGAGTCATCGGGCAATTCCGGCCAATAGCGCCGGATGGCGGCGTAGAAGCCATGGCAGCGGCTGGGGTCCACGTCGTAATTGATCTCATCCACCCATTGCACATCCGGGCCGAAGCGCGCCTGGCCGCCCAGATCGATGGTGAGATGGGTGCCCAGGCCGCCGGCCACCGGCACGGGATAGATCAGCCGCGAGAAGGGGTTTTTGCCCACCAGCGAGAAATAGCTGCCCTTGGCGTAATAGGCGCGGGGCGTGAGTTGGCTGGGCATGCCCTGGAGTTTTGCTGCCAGTTTTGGCGCATGCAGGCCGGCGCTGTTCACCAGCAGCCTTGCGCGCAGCGTCATCGGCTCGGCACCGCCGACATCGATCACCGCCCCCGCATCGGTCAGCCGCCCGCCCAGCACCGGGGCGTGGAAGACCACCACGGTGCCGGCACTTTCGGCATCGCCTTGCAGTGAGACCATGTAGGAATGGCTGTCGATAATGCCGGTGGAGGGGCTTGAGAGGGTGTCCAGAATCTGGGGGTGGAACGGAACCGGGACATCACCGTGGCCGTGCGCAGCCCTGCTTCACGGCGCATCAACCTCTCCACAACCACAGCGGGAGATCTCCTGTCCCCCAGGTTCTGGACGGTCTCTTCTTACCGTAGGTTTCCGTTCGGATGGGCTTTCCGGCCCAACGTGGACCAGGGGCGGTGCGTGAAGGCGAAGCCGTAGAGGTCGAGCGTGATGCCGACCCAACGGACGAAGGGCGAATCGAACGAGCCGAACATGGCCACGGCTGCCTCCTTCGTGTTACCGCGGTCAGGCGGGCTCCGGCAGGACGACGTATACCAGCACCGCGATGATCGTGATGTGGAAGCGGAAGGCGCTCTGGATGCCGTTCCATTGCTGCGACTGCCACATGGCGAACCATTCGCCGCCGATGCTCATGAAGCCGACCTGCCAGAGCAGGAAGCCGAGCGTCAGGCCGGCGATGGCGAAGCCCTTGGCGGCGGCGAAGGCCGGCGCCGGCGCGCTCCTGGCTGCGAGCAGGCGGATCACGCCGATCCAGCAGAGCAGGGCGGTCATCGCCTCCGCGGCGATGATCGCGACGTAGGCGGCCTGCTGCAGTGCGGGATCGGTGACGGCGCGCCAGCGGATCGTGCTGTCCGGGAAGATCGTGTCCATCGCGAGCACATGCTGCACGAAGGCCCAGTTGGTGCCATAATCTGTGACGTTGCCGAAGACGACGAGGCTGGCAAACAACGCTATCGCCGCGACGCAGGCGGCCTTGGAGAGGCGAAGGATCAGCGGGGCGGGCATCCGGCGTTTCTCCTGCGCGCCGCGGCGGCCGTCGTGTCGCGGACGCAAGAAGATAGCACCGCGGCGGGTAGTGCCGCAATCCCGCCCGCTGCCTCATGTGGGGGGTGTGTTGACAACCGCTGCTCAGCGATATTGTAAAGCTAAGATTAGATTGGAGAACGTGTGTTGCCGACGTCATTTAAAGAGGGTGTTATCCTGCTTCATGAATTGCCCAATATCGGCATCATGGCGGTGATCGTTGGCACATTGCTGTTGGCGGTTATTATGGGGCCGTTGATCACCCATCGGATTTTAGGATTGCAATCCTCGGATAAGCGTTCTTCTGGCGCTTTGAACGCGTTCAATGCCATTGCCGCCTGGGCGGCGCTGGTGATCGTTTTCTCGCTGGTCCAGGCGCAAGGAAACCTGCGCTTGACAGAGGATGATATCAACAAAGAGGCCAGCGCCTTCAACAATATGGACCGTGTGCTCCTCAGGTCGAGCGACCCCACATTCCTCAATCTGCGCCCCGCGCTGCATGCCTATGGCCGGGCGGTGATCGACAAGGAATGGCCCTTGCTGGCCCATGGTGGGCGAGCGCCTGAGGCCAATAATGCCTTTGCGGCGCTGGCGCGTGCTGGTTATGCGTTTCAAGCAACCAATTCGCGTGAGGAGGCGATGTTTGGCCAATACGTGCAGCGGATGAACGAATTGTCGGATCTCCGCAATACCAGGCTGAACAATTCGGATTTGAGCCTACCCAGCCTGTTCTGGGCGACGATTTGTATGCTCCTGCTGCTGATGGTCGTCTTGGCCAGCCTGGTCACACCGGCCCCTGAGCGGACTGTGCAGGTGCTTGGCATGATCATAGCCCTCGGCATTTTGCTGTCGCAGGTGGTGATCGTGGATCTGCCCTTCAGCGGCGAGACGTCGGCCAGCCCCGGGCCGATTGAGCGGATGCTGGCTTACAGCCAGACGCGAGATTGAAGTCAGGCGGGCGGGCGCTGCCTCAGCCCGCCAATTCCGCCACCGCCGCGGCCACTGACATCGAGGCCGTCAGCCCCGGGCTTTCAATGCCGAAGAGGTTGATCAGGCAGGGCTGGCCATGGGTGGCCGGGCCCTGGATGGTGAAATCCTGGCTGGCAATGGCGGGGGGGACGATTTTCGGCCTTATGCCGGAATAGCCGGGCTGCAGGGAGCCATCGGGCAATTCCGGCCAATAGCGCCGGATGGCGGCGTAGAAGCCATCGCAGCGGCTGGGGTCCACGTCGTAATTGATCTCATCCACCCATTGCACATCCGGGCCGAAGCGCGCCTGGCCGCCCAGATCAATGGTGAGATGGGTGCCCAGGCCGCCGGCCACCGGCACGGGGTAGATCAGCCGCGAGAAGGGGTTTTTGCCCACCAGCGAGAAATAGCTGCCCTTGGCGTAATAGGCTTTCGGAGTGAGTTGGCTGGGCATGCCCTGGAGTTTCGCCGCCAGTTTGGGGGCATGCAGGCCGGCGCTGTTCACCAGCAGCCTCGCGCGCAACGTCATCGGCTCGGCGCCGCCGACATCGATCACCGCCCCCGCATCGGTCAGCCGCCCGCCCAGCACCGGGGCGTGGAAGACCACCACGGTGCCGGCACTTTCGGCATCGCCTTGCAGTGAGACCATGTAGGAATGGCTGTCGATAATGCCGGTGGAGGGGCTGAGGAGGGCTGCGGTGCAGGCCAGGGCGGGTTCCATCGCCTGGGCCTCGGCCTGCGACAGAAAGGTGAGGTCCGGCACGCCATTGGCGGCGGCGCGGGCCTGGATGGAGGCGAGTTTGCCGGCCTCCTCCTCGCTGGTGGCGACGATCAGCTTGGTGCAATTCTCATGCGGCAGGCCGCGCTCACGGCAATAATCATAGAGCATTTGTTTGCCGGCGACGCAGTGCTTCGCCATCAGGCTGCCGGCCGGGTAATAAATCCCGGCATGGATCACCTCGGAATTGCGTGAACTGGTTTCGGTGCCGATTGCCTCGGCCGCCTCCAGCACGATCACCTCGCGCCCGGCCATTGCCAGCGCTCTCGCCACGGCAAGCCCGACCACGCCGGCACCCACCACCACCACATCGACATCTTCCATGGCGACAGCATAACCGCGAGACTGGGCGATGGAACAGGGAGGGGCCGCAGCATGGCTTTCATCGGCCAATCGGTCAGGCGGTTTGAGGATGCGCGGTTTCTCACCGGGCAGGGCCGCTATGTCGGTGATCTGCCGGTGGCGGGGGCGCGGCATATGGTGGTGCTGCGCAGCCCGCATGCCCATGCGCGCATCACGCGCATTGATGCCGCCGCTGCCCATGCCTTTGTGCTGACTGCGGCTGAACTGGCCGAGGCTGGTATTGGCCCTCTGCCTTGCCCGGCGCAGATTGGCGTGCCGATTGCCATGGCTGAGCGGCCGGTGCTGGCGGCGGGGGTGGTGCGCTATGTGGGCGAGCCGGTGGCCTTTGTCTTTGCCGAAACCCCGGAAGCGGCGCGCGACGCGGCTGAGCGCATCAGCGTGGAATACGAGATCCTGGCCGCCAATGCGGACCCGCTGGCGGCGTTTTCCGCGCCCGTGCTGCACCCCCAGGCGCCGGAAAATCGCGCTTTTGACTGGCAGAAGGGGGATTTGGCGGCGGTGGAGGCGGGTTTTGCCGCGGCCGCCTGCGTCACGCGGCTGGCCATCACCAATCAGCGCGTGACCTGCGCGCCGATTGAGCCGCGCGCGGCCGTGGCCTTTCCGGATGGCAAGCTCGTTTGCAATGGCCAGGCGGTGCATGGCATGCGGCGGCAAATCGCCCAATGCATGGGGCTGGCCGAGGGCGATCTGCACCTCATCACCCCTGATGTGGGTGGCGGCTTTGGGGTGAAGAATGTGCCTTTCCCTGAGCATGTCGGGCTGTTGCATGCCGCAAGGCTATTGGGCCGGCCGACCCGCTGGGTGGGCGATCAGGCTGAGGAATTTGCCGGCTCTGCGCATGGGCGGGGTATGCACAGCCAGGCTGCCATTGCGCTGGATGGGCAGGGGCGGATTTTGGCGCTGCGGGTGGATGGGGTTTCCGAGATGGGGGCTTATCTCTCGCCGCATGGTCCATCTTGCGCGACCAATGCGGCGGGCACCGCGCATGGCGGCGGCTATGCCATTGCCGCCATTCATGTGCGGATGCAGGGCGCCTATACCAACACCACCCCGCTGGAGGCCTATCGCGGGGCCGGCAAGCCTGAGGCCAATCACGTCATTGAAATGCTGATCGAGGCGGCGGCGCGTGAGCATGGCTTTGAGGCGGCGGCGCTGCGGGCGAAGAATTTGGTGGCCTCGCACCCCTATGGCACGGCGATGGGCATGGTGATTGCCGATGGGCAATTTCCGCAAAACCTCGCCGCCGCCGAGGCCCTGGCCGACCGGGCCGGTTTTGCCGCCCGCCGGGCTGCCAGCGCGGCGCAGGGCCGGCTGCGGGGCTTGGGCCTGGCCTGCTTCATGGAAACGGCGCGCGGGGGTTTTGGCGAATGGGCGCGGGTGCGGTTGGACGCTGAAGGCCGGGTGGAGCTGGCGTTGGGCAGCCATTCCAATGGCCAGGGGCATGAGACGAGTTTTTGCCAGATTGCCGCTGATCATCTCGGCCTGCCCATGGCGGATTTCAGCTATGTGCAGGGTGACACCTCACGCGTGCTGAAGGGCCAGGGCCATGGTGGGGCGCGCAGCCTGCATCAGGGCGGCCGCGCTTTGGTGGAGGCGATGGATGCGCTGATCGAGAAGGCCCGCCCGCTCGCTGCCCGGCTGTTGCAGGCTGAGAGTGTGGTGTTTGCCGAGGGTCATTTTCGTGGCCCGCATGGTGCGACGGTGGCGCTGGCGGCGCTCGGGCCGCTGGAGGCTGAGGCTGAGCATGACAGCGCGCTCTGCACCTTTCCGCATGGCGCGCAGATCGCCGAGGTGGAGATCGACCCTGAGACCGGCGAAACCGTGCTGGTCCGCTATATCGCCTGCGATGATTATGGCGCGCTGGTGAATCCCATGCTGACCATCGGCCAGGTGCAGGGCGGGCTGGCGCAGGGCATTGGCCAGGCGCTGATGGAGCGCATTGCCTATGATGCCGATGGCCAATTGCTGAGTGCGACTTTCATGGATTACGCCCTGCCGCGGGCGGCGGATTTGCCGGATTTGCAGGTGCATTTGCAGCCGGGCTGCCCGGCCAGCGTCAATCCGCTGGGGGTGAAGGGGGTGGGGCAGGCGGGGGCCATCGCCGCGCCCCAGGTGGTGATGGCGGCGGTGTTGGATGCCCTGGCGCCGCGCGGCGTGGGCTGGATTGATATGCCGGCGCGGCCGGAGGTGGTGTGGAAAGCCCTCTCTCGGGCTTGATCACACAAAAGTGATCGCGGCTCAAAATGGGTCTGCGCGGTCCTTGCGGAGCAGCAGGCGGAAGGCGGCGGGTTGCCGATTATGCCCGGTCACGGCATCGGCCAGCGCGTCCAACCAGCCGGAAAACCAGGCTTTTCCCCAATCGCCGGTATGCGCCATGGGGTTTTCCAGCACAGAATGCCCCTCGGCAAAGGCACGGCGGCCCGCCGCATAGGCATCATCAGTGACGAAATGATCGTCGGGGTCGACATCTTCAGGCATGAAGCGCTTGTGACAGCTTCAGGGCGGCAATGCCATACTGGCGGCCTCATCACCGGAATGCTGGCTATGGGAGTGCTATCTGTGGCATGAACTCATTGTGACACATGAGAAACGCCGCCTCGCAATTCTGATATCGGCCCTGCTGCTCTCTGTCGGGTTGGCTGGTGCCTTGTGGTACGCCACCATCGCCTGGGTGCGCTCCGAGGAGCGCGCGGCCGCCGCCACTGCGCTGGTCGAGGCCAATCTCGCTGCCGAGGCGGTGGAGCAGCGCATGCTGCGGGTGATAGACCAGATTGAGGATGTTTTCGACCTCATGGCCGATCGCCAGCGCGGCCTGGCCGGGGGGGAGCAGATCACGCCGCCGTCGCCGAGGCTGATTGAGGCCCAACGGCGCCGCAGCCAGATTGGGTTGAACCAGCTTGGCGTGGCTGACCCCAATGGCAGCCTCCTCTGGAGCGCTGATCCTGGTCATGGCATGCGGCCCGGATTTGTGGGCGAGAGCGCGTATTTCCGGGGGCCGCATGCCGGCCAGCCTGGGCTTTTCATTGCCGGGCCGCTGCAAACCGGTGCGAGCACATCGCCAGTGCTGCTCTTCTCCCGCGCGCTGCGCGGCAGCAATGGCGAGACCTTGGCGGTTGGCTTGGTATCGATCGATGTGACGGCACTTTCATCACGGATTGGCGAGGTGGGGCTTGGCCAGAAGGCATCCGCCTTCCTGCTGGGGCGCGATGGCACGGTATTGGCCAGCGCGGGTGATGTGCAGGCCGGCCAGGGCCAGCCATTGGCGGCCGCCCGACGCGCCCTCGATACCACTCGTGCCAGCGGCGCCTGGGCTCTCGCGAACCCGAAGCCTTATGACGGCATGGGTCCGCTGATTGGCCGTCGTATGCTGCGTGACGTGCCGCTGGACACGGTGGTGGTGCTGGATGGGCCGCATGAAATGGCGACACTGGAGGGGCTGCGCGGCGCGGCCTTTCTGGCGGCGGCCGTGATCTCGGTCTTGATCTTTGCCGTGCTAATGCTGTGTTTCCTCAATGCCGAGCGCAGGCGCACCCAGGCGGCGTTGGATCATGTGCGGGAGGAGCGTTTGGCGGCTATGGGCAACCTTGCCCATGGCCAACGCATGGAGGCCTTGGGGCAACTGGCAGGCGGCGTGGCGCATGACATCAACAATGTGCTGCAATCCGTGCTCGGCGGTGCGCGCCTGATCGGCAAGCGCAGCCAGGAGCCCGACATGCAGCGGCTGGCAAAGCTGGTGGGCGAGGCGGCGGAGCGTGGCGGCGCCATCACCCGCCGCCTGCTCGCCTTCGCCCGGCGTGACAGTTTGCTGGCCGAGGCGGTGGCGGTGCAGCCGCTGCTGGAGGGGCTGCGCGAGGTTCTGGCCCATACTCTAGGGGCTGCTGTACATGTGCGGGTGACCGTCGAAGCCCACACGCCGGCGCTGCTGGCCGACCGGGCACAGTTGGAGACGGTGCTGGTGAACCTCGCCATCAATGGCCGCGATGCGATGCTGCCGCAGGGCGGCACGCTGGATATCGGCGCGGTGACTGAGATCGTGCCGGCGCGCGCTCCGGGGGGGCTGCAGCCGGGCGCCTATGTGCGGCTTTCGGTGAGCGATACCGGCTGCGGCATGGACCCAGAGACCCTGCGCCGGGCCACCGAGCCCTTCTTCACTACCAAGGAAAAGGGCCATGGCACTGGCCTGGGCCTGCCCATGGTGCAGGGTTTTTGTGAGCAATCTGGCGGCATGCTGGATATTCGCAGCCTGCCGGGGCAGGGCACGCAGGTGAGGCTTTGGTTGCCGCAGGCTCCGGCCTTGAGCCAGGCCCAGCCTTTCCCTGCCGCGGCCAGCCTGGCCACGGAGCGGGGCTGCAACATTATGCTGGTCGATGATGAGCCGGAGGTTTTGGCCATCCTCGCCGAGGGGCTGCGTGAGCGCGGCCACAAGGTGGTGGAGGCGGCCGGCGGGCTGCAGGCGCTGGGTATCCTGGCGGCTGATCCCGCGATCGAATTGCTGGTGACCGATCTGTCGATGCCGGGAATTGATGGGCTCACGCTGATCAGGGAGGCGCGGCGGCTGCGCCCAAGCTTGCCCGCGATGCTGGTGACCGGCTTTGTGGCCGAGGCCGAGGACATGCTGAAGCAGGCTGCGAGGTCCGGCCCCATCATGGTGCTGCGCAAGCCCTTGCCACCCGAATTGCTCAGCGAGCGAATCGGCGCGCTGATGGAGCCGCAAAAGCTGGCTGTGTGATTCAGGATTTGTGTTAGAGTTGCGCTGCATCTCGGGGGAGGTGTTGCCTGGATGGGCCTGCATGGGGGATATGCATGGCGGAGAATGTGATCCGAAGGGGGCTGCTGCCCCTGGGCTTTGCGATGGCGGGGCTGCTTTCCGGCTGCGGCGGCAGCGGGTCCGTGCGCATGCCGCCGGTGGCGGGTGTGGGCGGCTATCAGGGTGGCGGCGGCATCTCCTGCGTCCCCTTTGCCCGCGCGCGCACCGGCATCGAATTGCGCGGCGATGCCTGGGAATGGTGGGATGCCGCACTCGGGCGCTATCAGCGTGGCCGCCACCCGGCTGTGGGGCATGTGCTGGTGATGGGCCGCACCCGGCGGCTGCCGCAGGGCCATCTCTCGGTGGTGCGGCGCCAGGTGGCGCCACGCGAAATCAGGGTCGATCACGCCAATTGGGCCGAGGCCGGCGGACAGGGGCGCGGCCGGATTGCTGAGGACCAGCCGGTGATCGATGTCTCTTCGGGCAATGACTGGAGCGCGGTGCGGGTCTGGTATCCGCCCATTCGGGATTATGGCCATACGGTTTTTGCCGCGCATGGGTTTATCTCGCCGCGTTTGGCAGCGGGTTGAGGGGGTGGGTGGGGTGCTGAGCCGTGGCGGTGGAAGACATCCCGGTCAGAAATATTCGATCAGCACGGCTTTCTTTTCGCCGTTCCGCAGCTTGGGGCTTCCGATCAGAGGGCCGGCACACTAGGTTCCGCCTATAGGCCACCGGGACTTCCCTGGAGGCATCGGCCGGCTGCTCGCCGGCCGCATCAACATTCGAGGTCGAGGCTCCGCCATGGGTTCGTTCAGCATCTGGCATTGGTTGGTTGTGCTTCTGGTCGTTTTGCTGCTCTTCGGCGGCAATAAGATCAGCGGCCTGATGGGCGACCTGGCGAAGGGCATCAAATCCTTCAAGGCGAACATCAAGGAAGACGAGAAGGACGCCGCGATGACGGCGGAGGCCGCGCCGCCGGCTGCCGGCACGGGCTCCATCCAAGGGCCGCAGGGGGCGGCAACCACCGCTGCCGCGCAGCCCGCCAGCACCACCCGCCCGGCTGCCTGAGGGCAGGATGGACGTGGCGGCCGCCGGCTCTCTTCCTGGGGCTATCCCGGGCGAAGTTGTGGCGGCGATTATTGAGGCCGGGCGGCGGATGGACAGGCGCGGCTGGGTTCCGGCCACGGCTGGCAATTTTTCCGTGCGCCTGGGGCCGGAGCGCATCGCGATCACGCGGTCTGGGTTCCACAAAGGGTTTTTGACCGCTGAGAGCCTGATGGTGGTCGATGCGCATGGCCGGCCGGAGGAGAGCAATGCGCGTCCCTCGGCCGAAACCGGGTTGCATTGCGGTATCTATCAGCGCTTTGCCGATGCCGGGGCGGCGCTGCATGGCCATTCGGTGCCCTGCACCGTGCTGTCCCGCTTGGCGGGCGCCAGCCTCATGCTGTCGGGTTATGAATTGCTGAAGGCTTTTCCGGGCCTTCCCAGCCATGAGGCCAGCATCGCGCTGCCGGTGGTTGATAATGACCAGGATATTGCCCGGATGCAGCGCGGCCTTGATGCGCTTTGGGCGGGGCAGGCTTCGCCCTTGCCGGGCTATCTCATCCGGGGCCATGGCATTTATGTGTGGGGCAGGGATATGCCGCAGGCTATGATGCGGCTGGAGGCCCTGGAATTCATGCTCGAATGCGAATTGGAACAAAGGAGGCTGCGATGAGCCTATTGACCGTCCGCCACGCCACCACCGGCGCCGAAGAATTGCGCACCGATGATGTGGCCAAGATCGCTCAGGTGCTGGCCGATATTGGCGTGCGCTTCGAGCGCTGGGGGGTGACACCCCTGCCCGAGGGCGCCGATGCCGATACCGTGCTGGCCGCCTATAAGCCGAGGCTCGACGGTTTTATGGGCGAGACCGGTGCTGGCACGGCCGATGTCATCAAGCTCGACCCTTCGCACCCGATGAAGGATGCGATGCGGCAGAAATTCCTCAGCGAGCACACCCATACTGAGGATGAGGTCCGCTTCTTCCATGAGGGTGCGGGCAATTTCATCCTTCATATCGGCGGGCGGATTTATGACGCTTATTGCACCGCGGGCGATCTGATCTCGGTGCCGGCCAATACCACCCATTGGTTCGATGCCGGCACCGAGCCCAGCTTCACCGTGCTGCGCGTCTTCACCGACACCACGGGCTGGACGCCGCATTACACCGGCTCTGACCTCGCCGAGCGCTTCCCCGCGACCACGGCGTGATGCTGCCCAGGCTGGTCCTCACCGATATTGAGGGCACCACGACGGCCATTGCCTTCGTCCATCGCACGCTGTTTCCGTTTATCGCCGAGGCGCTGGAGGAGTTCATCGCCCTGCATCAGGGCGTGCCGGAGGTGGCGGCGGTGCTGGCCGATGTGCGCATGGCCGCCCCGGGCCAGGCACCGTTGGAGACGCTGCGGGGCTGGATGGCGGCTGATGCCAAGGTGACGCCGCTTAAGGCGCTGCAGGGCATTATGTGGCGACAGGGCTATGCCGATGGTCGGCTGCGCGGCCATCTCTGGCCGGATGTGGCGCCGGCTTTGCGGGCATGGCATGCGGCCGGCACTCGGCTTGCAGTCTATTCCTCGGGCAGTGAGGAGGCGCAGCGGCTGCTGTTTGGCTTTTCCGAGGCGGGTGATCTGACGGGGCTTTTTGAGGCGTTTTTCGACACCCGCATGGGGATGAAGCGTGAGGTGGCGAGTTATACTGCCATCGCTGCTGCACTGGGGCTGACGACGGGGGATATTCTCTTCCTCTCCGACGTGGCTGAGGAACTGGATGCCGCTTCCCAGGCCGGCATGGCCTGTTGCCAGCTGGTGCGGCCGGAGGATGGCACGCAGCCCAGCGTCCGCCACCGCCAGGCACGGGATTTTGTTGCGGTGGCGCGGGACTTCGCCTTGCCGCTGCCGCCTGGGTGACATTGCGGCGCAACCCGGTCTAGAACCGCCCAGCCGCCGCGCGGAGCAACCACATGATTCAGGCCTATACTGTTGAAAACGGGCACATGGTGCTGCGCGAGGGTCTGCCCACCGAGGCGGAGCTTCGCGGCGCCGTCTGGATCGACCTGCTGCAACCGACCATGGCCGAGGAGCACGCGGTGCAGGACGCCTTGCGCGTCGAGGTGCCAACGCGTGAGGAAATGCAGGAAATCGAAAGCTCCTCGCGCCTTTATAAGGAGGGTGAGGACCTCTTCCTCACCGCGAATTTCCTCTATGGCATGGATGCTGGCGAGTTTGGTTCCACCGCCATCACCTTCGTGCTGACCAACACCACCTTGATCACCGTGCGCTACGCCACGCCCAAGGCCTTCCCCACCTTCGCCGCGCGCTGCCAGAAGGCGCCGATGATGCTGCACAGCGCCGATGGCGTAATGCTGCATCTCTTCGAGCAGATTGTGGACCGGCTGGCCGATATCCTGGAGCGCATCGGCGGCGATATGGACCGTGCCAGCACGAAATCCTTCCAGGCCGCGCGCGGTGACATGAAGGTTAATCAGCGCAGCGCAGCATTGAAGGACGTGCTGATCACGCTCGGCCAAGTGGGTGAGGTGACGACCCGTGCCTCGGAAACGCTGCTCGGCCTCAACCGCATTCTCACCTTTGTCGGTGCCGAGAAGAGCACCGCCATCCGCAAGGAGAATCAGGGCACGATCAAGACCCTGGTGCGCGATGTGCGCTCGCTGGTGGAACATGCGAATTTCCTGAATTCGCGGGCGACCTTCCTGCTTGATGCGGTCTTGGGCATTATCAATGTCGAGCAGAATGGCATCATCAAGACCTTCACCGTGGTCTCGGTGGCGCTGATGCCGCCCACGCTGATCGCCAGTGTCTATGGCATGAATTTCCAGCATATGCCGGAGCTGGAATGGGCCATTGGCTATCCGCTGGCGATATTGCTGATGATCTGCACCGGCGTGCTGCCGGTGCTGTATTTCAAGCAGAAGGGCTGGCTTTAGAGCGGTACCGGCGGGGCTGGAATCGCGAATAGTGCTTCCGGCACGGCCCTGATCTGTGATTCATAGGTGTCCGGCAACCTCCGGAAATTCCTATGAGTTGGCGGCGTGGACAGACTTACTCTCAGGATCTGCGTGGCCGCGGGCTTACCGCGCAGGGCAGCGCCCGGGCGGTAGCCTCCCAGTTTAGTGTCAGCGTATCGTATGTCGTCAAAGCGCGGCAGCGGCTGGCCCGCACCGGGGCTGCGTCGCCGCGGCCGCAGAAGCCGCCTGTTATACCAAATCCCACTGATCAGAACCGATGTACCCGGTCGCGCATTCCGATGGACATGATGCGCCACGGCATCTCGATCAGCCGGTTCCAGTAGAAGCAACGTATCCATCCGGCCAAGGCCGTAGGCGGTTGTTAATCAGGCAGCGGCTGCCTGCTGAGCCCTGTTGTTAATCCAGTTCCACGGCAGCAACTCATGCAGCCGCGACGCCGGATGGTCGGCAATCCG
>Ga0214921_10004167_pt1 | contig 21527 bp, 15 predicted proteins | sample LL1505_MetaG_FD_177992 | JGI IMG/M metagenome (GOLD analysis project Ga0214921, IMG submission 177992) | Freshwater microbial communities from Lake Lanier, Atlanta, Georgia, United States - LL-1505 | ecosystem: Environmental > Aquatic > Freshwater > Lake | place: USA: Georgia | collected... | reverse complement strand
CTTATCGAGTCATCCTGACCAAATTGGGTATTCCGGTGATTGCGCTGGAGGGCGAATCCCGATGTTTGATTCAGGCAATTAACCCCAGCACGAGCTCTGCGACGGCGCAGCGTAACGACTGCCCCGATCGGCTCTTCCGAAGTTCGACCCGCCGTGTTGCTGAGTTTCAACGAGATATTGAGTGGGTGGTCGAAGACGCTGCCAGCCTCTTACGGAATCCGCGCTTCAGCCTCTTTCCTTCGATTGTGGCAACCACGGCGACCGAGTATGGGCTGTATGACGCATCGACTGCGGCATCGACCAAGCTCGAATTACCCCTTTGGAGGGGTGGCGCAATCGAGGTCCGACACGACACCCTGGTCGCGCGATCTCAGGACTTCGACCCTGGGGGCATCTATGGACCTTATCGGCTGCGCTCGGGTGTTGCACGCGCGATGGTTCATCAATATCAACCACTCTCGGAAACCGTCTGGGGGCGGGTCGGGTTTGGCCGTGTCAATCGTGAATTCGATGGTGGCGACGCTGAATTACGGTGGGCGCCTGGTGACGGTCGGCACCGTGGGATTCTTCGTTTCGGGCAGTTCAGCAAACCAGCCAGCATTGATTCGCCGCAACTTAAGGCCCAACCTCGATTAGCTTCGTGGAGATGGTCCGCGATACCTGGCAAGTGGGACCTTGAAGCGACTGCGGGCGAGTTTTTTAATCGCGACCGGGGTTGGCAGATGCTGACGAAACACTGGTTTGGCGACACACTATTTGGTTTTTACCTCCGAAAGACTCAGAAGCCCGAGGAGCCGAGCTACAGCATGGCGGGTATCGTTTTTGAGTTCCCTCTGACGCCGCAGCGAGACCTTCGAGTCGGGAATGTCGCCCTGCGGGGAACCCCAAGATTCGGCTATGGCGTCGAGACGGTTGTGGGCGGCGATACCAACCCTGTGTTATTCGGCTACGGGGTCTTCCTACCAAATGGTATGGGACTGAACGATGTCATCTTCGACCGTGATCGCCTAGAACCCGTCAACCTTGAACGCCAGCGCGCCCGGTTATTAACTGCCGCGCGCAAGGTCATCGCGATTACAGACTAAGCCCCAAGTTTTTTTGACTCATCTCTATATGCCAACTAATTTAAGCGAGGGAGCGGTCTTGGTCATCGGTGCGGGCATCATGGGCGCAGGGATTGCCCAGGTCGCCGCCCAAGCCGGTCATCTTGTTTTTCTGTTCGATCTCCGAGAAGGCGCGGCTCAAAATGCGCGAGAGAAGTTAGCGATGACGCTTGAGGGCCTCGTGAGTAAAGGCCGCCTCGATGCTCAGTCGGCACAGACAACCCTTGCGCACATCAAACCAGTCGCTTCTCTTGAGGATGCGCAGTCGGCACGCCTAGTGGTCGAGGCGATCGTCGAAAACCTTCAGGCCAAACGCGCACTATTCCAGCAGCTCGAAACTCTGATGAATTCGGAGACGGTGCTTGCAACGAATACTTCTTCGATCAGCATCACCGCGATCGCGAATGGACTTCAGCATCCAGGACGACTCGTCGGCATGCATTTCTTTAATCCAGTACCCCTCATGAAACTGGTCGAAGTGGTCAGCGGACTGCAGACCCAGCCCGAAGTCGCCCAGGCCATTTTTAGTTTAAGCGAGGCCTGGGGCAAGGTACCCGTACATGCCCGAAGCACGCCTGGGTTTATCGTCAACCGGATCGCTCGTCCCTATTACGCCGAGACCTTAGCCCTTTTGCAGGAACATGCGGCGCGCCCTGAAGCACTCGATCTGTGCATGAAGGCAGTCGGGTTTCGGATGGGTCCATGCGAATTGATGGATCTGATTGGGCACGACACCAATTTCGCCGTGACCCAATCCGTCTACGAAGCCAATTTCTACGACAAGCGATATGTACCCTCGTTAGTCCAACGCGAAATGGTTGACGGCGGTCTTCTCGGACGCAAATCAGGCCAGGGGTTTTATCACTACCCCTCAGGAATGCCCGCGTGGACACCGCCCCCGGTCGAGGCGCTGAACCCCAGCGCTCAAGTCGTGATTCATGGCAGCGGTCCGATCGCAGATCACCTGGCAGATCACTTGGCCAATCGTCTGACCGATCAACTCAAGAAAAGCCCGGGGCAAGCCCCAAAGCGCGAAAACAGTAGCTCCTGGGTCGGATTGGCGATTGACGATGCTCGACTGATACTGAGCGATGGGCGCACTGCAACCGAATGGCGGGCTTCACTCAAAACTCGCGATGTCGCCGTATTCGATCGCTTCATCGTCGCTCAAGTAGGTGGAACCCACGAGCGAGCGCCCCTCGCTTACGCCATCGCGACGGGTTCGAGCCCTTCATGGCAGTCGCAAGTCCCTGCATGGCTCACGGCGCTCGGGTTCCAACCGGTGGAGTTAACTGACACCCCCGGACTCATCGTGACGCGAACTCTTGCCATGCTGATCAACGAAGCTGCCGACGCGGTCACGCAGGGCGTCTGCAACCCCGACGCCGCCGATGCCGCGATGAAACTGGGGGTCAACTACCCCCAAGGTCCATTTGAATGGCTCGCGTCCTGGAGCGCCCAGGAAGTGGTAGACGTTCTGGACGCGCTCGACGCCTACTATCGCGGCGAGCGCTATCGGGTAAGTCCCTCGCTAAGGCGCCATCAACACTGACTCGCCACAACGCAACCAGGGATACTGTTGATTGCACCGGCATATGCGCCCTTGATCAGATACCGCACGGTGTAAGTAAAGGTCTTGGAGCCAGAGGTCGCTGTCGATGTCGTGGTGTCCGCATGGTAGTGGTACCCAATACTGTCATGGTTGTGGGCACCAAAATCATCGAGTGCAGTGTTGTACGCCGATCAGTTCTGGTTGACAGTCGACATCCCGACGGCCGTCGCTGACATCCGATAACGCTTCGCCACTCCGACGCTTCGCCGCTCCACCATTCCTTCGCTCCACTACCCTTGAGCAGGTCGCCCGGATCGCTCTTTACCCAAAGCCTCGAGGGCTCGATTCAAACGCGCGCCCCCAAGCCCATGGACCAACACGGCCTGTGGACAAAATTGACGCAAGATCTCAAGCAGCCGAGCCTGAACCGCCTTGCGCGCGGCCTCGCCATCGCGTTGCCCCGGGTCGGGCACCCAAGCAATATCATCCGCGCAAACGAGCGTCTGCGCGTAGCGCGAATGATGCGCAAGCGCAGCCGCAACCAGTCGATCATCGGAAAAATAATAAAGGCTGTAAACCGCCGTCATCAGTGGGGTCGAATCGCAAATCACCCACCCAAACCCAGCCCGCCGGGCATCGATTACGGCTTGTTCTTCCGACACTTGCTGTCGAGCAAACAATTGAAATTGTTCTTCAGCGTTGGGGGACCTCCCCTCGACGGCAACCCACTCCCGCAAAACCTCCGTAAAGGTGATGCCAGGCAAGCTTAGGGCAAGTGCCTGACAAAGCTGGGACTTCCCCGTGCACTCGGCGCCAAGCACCGCGACGCGCCGAATCCCACCGCCCACCTCACCACACACCTCAGCGGGCATCAACCAGACTGCCTGTCAACAATTTCGCCGACGGCGACGCTCGAAGCCACGTTCGATAGCCAACACCCGAAAGTACCAATTGAACGGCATAGAGTGCAGTGGTCGCCCAGAGCGCCTGCCGCGCGAAGAGGATGATCGATAAAGAATTCACTAAGCCCCAAACTGGCCAACAGATGAGATAGCGCCGGGCCATCAACCCCATTGCAAGTAGACTCAAGAAGGTCACAGCGCCATCAAGCCAAGGGCTCTGACCGCCCGCGTCGCGCATGACATGGCCCCACAGCGCGCTCAACGCCAGGGCACCAACGCCCAACAAAAAAGCCCAGCGCGCAGGCAAGGACTGAACCCCGGAAGCGTCGGGCTGAGTAGGGATAGAGAAACGCCAGCGCACGTAACCCCAAAGCGAGGTTGCGGCAAACACACCCATCATGGCGGCCTGACCATAGAGCGCGGCGTGCCACATGAGTCCAAAATACAGAAAGCTCGATCCGAACCAGCAGATCCAGGTGCTCGGCCGTTGTCCGAGCCCCAGCACGACCCCGCTCAGGCCGAGCCCAGCCGCGGCCCACTCGATCATCGAACCAATCCACCCGCTCGAAAGGTCAGTTCACTCAAAAGGTCCATGTTGCGCTGGCTCGGACTGATCGGGCGGCGCCCGGTGTCAGGTATGCATCCCCTAAAAATTCACCCACGTCACGCCAGTAGCGTTGATCGAACACGTTTTCAAACGTCAAACGATAGGTCCAGGATTGGGCGCCCCAATGGGGGATCCAAGTTGCCCCCAGATCAACTCGATGAAATGCTGGTGCGTAAACACCGTTGTCGCGCGCAGCCGGCCGGCGGCCCGTGTAAAGCCAAGCGCCATTGAGCCGCAAGCCATCAGCGGCGGGAACCCGATAGGTCAAGAACGCACTGCTTCTAAATTTTGGCGCGTTCACCGCCTCACGTCCCTCGAAAATAGGATTGCCGGTTCCATCGGTTGAGGAATGCATCAGCGTTGCTGAAACCTGTCCTTCCAGTCGCGGTGTGAACACACGGGTCGCACCCAATTCAAGACCCAATCGAGACTCCGTCCCGCGCTGAACAAAACTGCCTGGCGCCTGATCGAGGCCCTGATCATCTCGAAAATCATAAGGGCGACGACCACGGAATGCAGCAATCGACGCCGAGCTCTGTTGATCCAAATGCAGTCTGGCACCGGCCTCTACCGCTTGCATCCTCCGAGCGGGGAGTACCTCGCCGTTATTGGCTGCACCCAGTGGCGCTCGCTGTCCTGCCGCCAGATCTTCGCGATAGCTCAGATAGGCGACCGCTTGCGGCGTGATTCGCCGCTGTAACGCCACCGAGGGAATCACCCGATGGAGCGCGGCAGTGGCTCGCGGCACTGGGTTGTAGAAGGGGAACGAAGCTTCCGAGACATCTTCCTGCTGAACCCAGCGGGCCTGCCCAGCGAGCGACCATTCCTGATTTAAATCCACACGATCAGACAGGACAGCACTGGTTTGCCTGATTCGAGACTCAAACACTGACGCACCGGTAGCGGCGCTAGGGCCCCCAAACCAGGTGCGTGATATCGCGTTACCGGTATCCACAAAACCCTGGTCGGATGCATCAAAAACATAGTCGGGCATTCGGGTCTGACGCTGAGTCAACGACAACCCGAGTCCAACGGCATGACGCATTCCAAGCCACTTGACCTCGCGCGCACCGCGCATCTCCGCGAAGGTCGTCTGACGATGTTCACTCAGACTGCGAAAGTCGTACAGCGTAAATCCGCCGTCGGGACAAAAATAAGCCCCGGCTGCAGTCCCGTAGGCGGCCGAGCATCCATACGGGAAACTACTGCGGTCTTCGGTCTGAACACGATGGATCGACGCGGTGGTCGTTAGCGTCCAGCCACTATCAAGCCTCTGCGCGAGTCGGGCCATCGCGAAGGTCGACGCGAAGGTCGTCGGGCGCGACCAGGCCGACAAACCCAGAACGGTGTCTGGCGTGATGGGCGGCAAGACCTTTCCCCCAAGCAACTGACTGCCCGGTTGCGTGATCTGCTCGCGACGCTGGACCTCGACATCGATCTCAAGCAGGCTCTTCGAATTCAACACCCGATCCATCGCGAGCGCGATGACTTGACTCTCCCCATCGGCACCGCGAGCGTCCGGGCGCAACCTGTCGACCGAGGCGTTCAAGCGCCACCCCCCTGAAGCGGATCGCTCGCCCCAGTCCAGGGTCGATCCCACACTATTGCGACTCGAGACACGCAAACCGATCTCGCGGACGTCATCCGGGCGCTTGGTTAAGAGGTTGATCAAGCCCGCGCTCGTGCCAACCCCCGCCCAAGCACCCGAGGGGCCACGCACCACTTCGACCCCTCGCTTGTTGTCGAGGGTAAGCGGCGACTCGCCGACCACGGGTACGCCGTTAACCCGATACCCAAAAATCGGATCGACGGGAAATCCGCGGACCTGAAAGTTTTCGGTGTAGCCCAGTGGGCTGTAGTTCGCGTCGACCGATGCGTCAAACCGCAAAACATCTGCGAGCCGCTGGCTCCCTGAGTCGCGAATGAGTTGCTCACCGAATACGGTCGATGAGACCGGTTGGGTCAGCCAGTCCTCGCCGAGCAGGCTGGACAATGCACTGACCGAACGGGTCGGCAAGGCAGCGTCCGCTTTGCCCTGAACCAGAACACCCGGTAGCTGACTGGTCTGGGCGCGCGCCACAAGCGGAGTCGCAACCAAGCCGATCAGAGCTGACGCGGCCGCGACGCTGTACACACAACTTCGTACGAAACTTCGTGAGGGAAAATTCAAACGCTTCATGTGGTCCTCAGTTCGCGCGGGGAGCGACGAATGAGAACCAGCAGCAGAGCCTGGGGCCCTTTGAAGGTCGTTCGACGCTTCCCTGCGCAAGTCTTAACTCGATCAGGTTCAAAGGGTTTTTCTCACCCGCCCATTCATTTGTATGGGTTCAAGCGGCTGGTCAGTGACCAACGGCTCAACGCTTCGGGACCCCTAGCGATGCCGCTCTAAGATACCACCGAATTAAAACAGGGGTTCGAGGTGACGGCCACTAAACCGGCTCGGTCAGTGACACGATCTCCAACCCCTCGGGCCCGGCCGCCCGGTAGAGCGATCGGGTCACCGGGTCATGCCCGGCGATGATGTGATCCGGAGACTCCGCCAATTCTTCGACGAGCTCGTACGCGCGCAGCATCTCTCCGGTGTCAGCCACAATCGGGTACGGCGACCGCTTACGCAGGTTCTCGAGGTAATGCGACGCATCAGATGCGAGAACAATCCAGCCGCGTTTGGTGTGAACCCGCACGATCTGGAGGCCACGCGTATGCCCACCCACCCAGTGGACGGTGATGCCCGGCCGCAATTCATAGGCACCGTCATGGAACGCGACACGTTCCTGAAAATTAGCATAAACCAGATCGCAAACGTCCGCCGGGTCGTAAGCGTGGCGCATAAACGCGTGGCGCATTTCCTTTCCTGTCGCGAAAATCATCTCGCGCTCTTGCAAATGAAACGACGTCTTGAGTAGCTTCCGCGTGTTGCCCGCATGGTCGTAATGCGCGTGGGTGATGATCGTCTCGCGAATGTCATCCAGTTGAATTCCCGCAGCCTGCAGCGAATCAATCGGACACCGCAAAAAAGTCCGTTTACGAGCGCGCGCTGACGCCTCGCTGAAGCCGGTATCGACCAGGATGGTCTCATCGCCTGAGCGCAGGAACCAGACAAAATAGTCCATCGACGTCGCATCATCATGCAGGTCATGGACGATGAAATTCTCAAGACGCCGCCGCTGCACAGTGGCGTAACGCATTGCGTAGGCGTCCCACGTTTTCATCGACTTACTCTCCCCGTATGCGCCGATATAGCTCTGTGTGGTCCGCGCCGCGGCCCAGCGACTCTTCCGCCGACTGCCAAACCTGCAGGCACGCCTTGGCGAAGTCGTCTGGCGACTCCATCCGCTCAATAAAACCGAATGCAGTTTGCAAGTCCTTGCGCATCAAACTCAGGGCAAAGCCCGAGTTGAATCGGCCCGAGAGCATAAAATTTTCAACCTTATGCTCGGTTGTATTGTTCTTGCCCGTCGATGCATTGAAGACCTGATTCACCAGGTGCGGATCGATGCCGAACTTTTCAGCAGCGACCAGCGCTTCACAGACCGCGAGTAACCCCGACGCCGAAACGAAATTATTCAAGGCCTTGACCGCATGCCCGGCGCCGGCAGCGCCCACATGCACAAGCGTCTTGCCGAGCGCCTGCAGGACGGGGCGAACCCGTTCGACCTCGCTGACCTCGCCACCCATCATGATGGCCAGGCTGCCGTCCACGGCGCGCTTGACTCCGCCCGAGACCGGGGCATCCACAAAGCCCACACCGCGCGCTTGCAGTCGATCAAAGTTCTCGCGTGAGCAGACCGGATCAGAAGATCCCATGTCCAGAACGATCTGACCGGGGGATAGTTGATTCGCCAGCCCCACAGGATCCTCAACTGACCACAGCAATCGATCAACGACCTTGCTGTCGGGCAACATCAGAATCAAGACATCCGAACCCTTGGCCGCCATGGCCACAGACTCGGCCACCGCAAATCCAGTCTCAGCAGATAACGCTTCGTAAGTCGAGGGCTGGAGATCGAACCCCTTCACCGCGAAATCTGCACGCAACAAATTGCGCACCATGGGCAGGCCCATCTGGCCCAAGCCGACAAACCCCAGCGTCAGTGCTTTCAAAATTAGATCCCTGTCGCAGTTAAATGCCCATTTCTTTGAAGACTTCCTTGGCGTTGCGGAAGCTGTCGATACCGGCCGGGACGCCGCAGTAAACCGCGACCTGCAGAAACACTTCCTGAATCTCGTCCTTGGTCAGACCGTTATTGATCGCACCACGAACATGCGCCTTGAGCTCATGCGGCCGATTCAGCGCGGACAGCAGGCACAGGTTGATGATGCTGCGGGTCTTGCGATCGAGGCCGGGACGGTTCCAGATCTCGTGCCAGCAGTACTCGGTGACGAGTTCCTGCATGGGCATGTTGAAGTCATCGGCATTTTTGAGTGAATTCTCAACGTACTCGTTACCGAGGACTTCGCGTCGAGTTTTCAGGCCTTGTTCGAAGGATTCGTGATTCATAGGGATTCTCCAGAGGGTTTTTTTGACTATAGCAGGCGGGTCCTTGAACCACGCCGCTGACCACGCACTGAACACGCCACCCGCCGCGGTACCGGCCCCGCCACGCGCCGCGGCCCCTCCCTGACGATCGCGTTAGACTTCTCGTTTTGCCACCGCGCCGCATCGCGCCCCGAGGGGATTTTTTATGAGATGGCCATCAACACTCCTCGTGTTCTTCACCCTCGCAACGCCAGGACTGACCGTGATGGCCCAATCGACGATCCCGACTCAGACCTCCACTCAGCCCCCCTCGCCGGCCTCCTCGAAGGCCGCCATTGTGCGCAGCGTGGAAGGTATCGAGGAGTACCGACTCCCGAATGGCCTGCAGATCCTGCTGGCCCCTGACGACTCCAAGCCGACAACAACCGTCAACATCACCTATCGGGTCGGGTCGCGCCACGAAAACTATGGCGAGACCGGGATGGCCCACCTGCTCGAGCACTTGCTGTTCAAAGGCTCGCCGCGGTTTCCCACGGCCTGGGCCGAGTTCAGTAAACGAGGCCTGCGGGCCAATGGCACCACCAACATTGACCGCACGAACTATTACGCCAGCCTGAGCGCCAATGAGGACAACCTGCGGTGGTACCTCTCTTGGGTAGCCGATGCCATGGTGAACTGCTACATCGCCAAATCCGATCTCGACAGTGAGATGACCGTGGTGCGCAACGAAATGGAGCGCGGCGAAAACAACCCGTTTCAGGTGCTTTTCTCGAAGACGCTGGCGACGATGTACCAGTGGCACAACTATGGTAAGAGCACCATTGGCGCCCGCGCCGATGTCGAAGGTGTTGACATTGATCGCCTCAAGGCTTTTTACAAACTTTATTACCAACCCGACAATGCCACGCTGATTGTCTCGGGCAAATTTGATCGGGCTGCGGTGTTGGCCCATATCGAAACTGAATTTGCTGCGATCCCCGCGCCCACGCGGTCCCTGCCGAGGCACTACACGCTGGATCCGACTCAGGATGGTGAACGTCAGGTCAATGTGCGGCGCGTCGGTGGCGTGCCGCTGATCTTGGCGGCTTATCACACGCCACCTGGGGCCCACCCTGACATGGCAGCCTTCAGGCTCATTGACCTGTTGATGAGCGACGATCCGGCTGGGCGGCTGCACCAGCGTTTGATTGACAACAAGCTGGCGGCCAATGTGTTTGGATTCAGCCGAGGCGCGTTTGACCCGGGCGTGGCGATTTTTGGCGCCCAACTGGCGCCGGGCCAAGCGGTTGAGGCGGCTCAGGCGGCACTCGTTGAGGTGATCGAGTCCATCGAAAAGGCACCCTTCTCGGACGATGAAGTGAATCGGGCTCGGGCGAACTGGCTCATCTCGTGGGATCGGCGTTTTACCGATCCTGAGCAAGTCGGCCTTGCGCTCTCGGAGTATGTCGCCCTCGGCGATTGGCGGCTGTTTTTCCTGCTCCGTGACCGCATCAAGGTCGTAACAACTGCTGAAATCAACCGCGTTTCGGCCACGTGGCTACTGCGCGATAACCGGACGATGGCACTGTACCTGCCGACTGAAAAACCGTCCCGAGCCCCCAACCCAGCGGCAATCGATCTGCCGGCTCAGTTGTCGACCTTCAAACCCGCCGAAGCCTTAGCCACAGTCGCAGCCTTTGAATCGACCCCGGAAAACATTGAGCGACGTACACGACGCTCAGAGATCGCTCCGGGGCTGAAAGTCGTGCTCCTGCCCAAAGAGAAACGAGGCGACATCGTCGACGCTCAACTTGTTCTGAGATTCGGCACCGTGCAGAGCCTGATGGGACGACGCACCGCTGCGACCCTCTTACCAGCCCTGCTGGATAAAGGAACGACCAGCCTCTCGCGTCAACAGGTTCAAGACCGTCAGACCGCCCTCAAGAGCACGATCAGCATTCGGGGCGACACGCAGTCAATCAGCGTCAGCATTCAATCCACTCGGGCAAACTTTGAAGGTGCGATCGAACTCGTCGCCGATCTCTTACGCAATCCAGTGCTGCCTGAGAGCGCGCTCGAAGAGGCCCGACAGCAAGCACTTTCCGGGATTGAGCAGTCCCGCAAAGAGCCCCAGGCGCTGGTCTCAAATATTCTGGAGCGCTACGGCAACCCCTACCCCGTCGGAGATCTGCGCGCGGCCAGGACGTTTGACGAAATCGTCGCCGACCTAAAGGCCGTCAACATTGAACAGATCCGCGACGTGCATCGCCAGTTCATCGGAGCCTCGAACGCCCAGTTCTCGGCGGTCGGTGCGATCGACGAACAGGCGGCCAATGCGGCGCTTAAACGCGCATTTGGGGATTGGGCATCAAAGACCGCGTTCGAGCGAGCGCCTCGACCGTTCATTGCCCTGACACCAATGCGTCAAGTGCTCGAGACCCCGGACAAGCAGAATGCTGTGATCGCGATGCGCCAGGCACTGCCGATTCGCGAACTCGACCCTGAGCAAGCGCCGCTACTTGTGGCCAATTTCATCGTCGGAGGCGCCGGCAACTCACGACTGTGGACGCGGATTCGCGAGACCGAGGGCTTGAGCTACGACGTCCGTACCCAAGTGTCCTTCAACCCCTTCGAATCAGCCTCGCTTTTCAATGGCAGCGCAATCTTTGCCCCCAGCAACCGGACCCGCGTTGAACGGGCGTTTGAAGAGGAACTCGCACGGGTCGCAAAGGACGGTTTCACCCCCGCCGAGGTCAAAGAAGCGCGTGAGGGAATCCTGAATTTCCGGCGTCTGGCCCGGGCACAGGACCCCAGCCTGGCCGCGACGCTGGCGACCAACGCTTATCTGGGACGAACTTTCCTGATTGATCAAACAGTGGACGATGCGATCGCCCAGGTCACCCCAGAAAAGGCACTCGCGGCGTGGCGGAAGTTGGTCGATCAGAATGCTTTCGTAAAGGCGCTTGCGGGCGACTTTAAAGGTCAATAACTCAATCTCAGCAATAGAACTGGTTTCCCTATGAATTTTGACTGGCACAACCCCTATCCGACGATCCGTACGCCGCTGATGGCTCGAAATGTTGTCTCGACCTCCCAGGCGCTCGCGTCTCAGGCCGGCGTACGTATGCTCCTCAAGGGCGGCAACGCCGTCGATGCCGCGATCGCCACGGCGGCTGCACTGACCATCGTCGAGCCTGTCTCGAATGGACTGGGTAGCGACCTCTTTGCAATCGTTTGGGATGGCCATCAGTTGCAGGGACTCAACGCATCCGGGGTCGCACCTGCCACCTGGAGTCCTGATTATTTTAAGAAGCACGCCGACGGCAAGATCCCGATGCGCGGCTGGGATTCGGTGACTGTACCCGGCGCGGTATCAGGTTGGTCTGCACTTTCGAAGAAGTTCGGTCGACTGCCGTTCGCCGACCTCTTCGAACCCGCGATCGAACTCGCGGAGCGCGGGCATGGCGTGGGTGTGATCGTGGCCGACAAATGGGTACGGCAAATTCCAGCCCTACAGTCCCAACCAGGGTTCGCTCAGGCTTTCATGCCATTTGGACGTGCCCCGACGCCCGGCGAGCGCTTCACATTCGCTGAAGCGGGCGCGACTTTGCGCAAAATTGCGGCCTCCCACGGTGAATCGTTCTACCGCGGTGAAGTCGCCTCGATGCTGGCGGCGCATTCGCAGGCCAACGGCGGCACCATGACAATAGCTGACCTGGCGGGATACCACCCTGAGTGGGTCACCCCGATTCAAAAAGACTACGGCGGCTACACGGTCCACGAAATCCCGCCGAACGGGCAAGGCATTGCGGCGCTGATGGCGCTTGGCATGCTGGACAAGCTCAATCTCGCGCAATACGCGCCAGACAGCGTCGAGTCGCAGCACCTGCAAATCGAAGCGATGAAACTCGCCTTTGCGGATACCTATCGCTGGGTCGCCGATGCGCGCTCAATGACCCAGGTCACCGCAGCCGATCTGCTGAGCGACGCTTACCTGAGCGAACGCGTCAAGCAGATCAAACTCGACCACGCGAGCGATTTTCAGCATGGCACGCCACCCGGCGGGGGCACGATTTATCTCAGTGCCGCCGACGAAAATGGCATGATGATCAGCCTGATCCAGTCCAATTACATGGGCTTTGGCAGTGGCGTTGTGGTGCCCGGTACCGGTGTCAGTCTGCAGAATCGCGGTTATGGCTTTACGACTGACACCCAGCACCCCAATGTGGTGGCCGGCGGAAAGCGACCATTCCATACCATCATTCCTGGTTTCCTCACGAGAACCGTCGACGGCCAGATGCGCCCGCAAATGAGCTTTGGCGTCATGGGCGGCAATCTTCAGCCGCAGGGCCATCTACAGACGCTGGTTAGGATGTTGACGTATCGCCAGCAGCCTCAAGCGGCCTGCGACGCACCGCGCTGGAAGGTCAGCACCGGACTCGCGGTGGACTTTGAATACACGATGCATCACGATTTGCAGGAAGGACTCAAAGCACGGGGACACCAGTTTGAGCCGATCGCCGATACCTACATGGATTACGGGAGTGGTCAGTTCATCTGGAAATGTTCTGATGATCTTGAGGATGGTTATGTCGCGGCGAGTGATTCGCGCCGCGATGGCCATGCCGCAGGCTATTGATCAGAGCCGTATCAGGTAGCGCATGCCATGACCATTAAGCTTTTCGCATTTGACACACCCAACGGCCGCAAGATCTCGGTCGCGCTGGAAGAAATGGGCCTGGACTACACGGTCACGGTGGTTAACATCACCAAGGACGATCAGTTCAAGCCCGAGTTCCTGCGGATCAGCCCGAACAACAAGATCCCGGCGATCATTGATCCCGATGGCCCGAATAGCGCACCCATCAGCGTCTTCGAATCGGGTGCAATTTTGTTGTACCTGGCTGAAAAATCCGGGCAGTTCATTCCCAGGGATCCGGTACGGCGAATCTCCATGTTGGAGTGGTTGATGTTTCAAATGGGCGGCTTTGGACCGATGCCAGGCCAGGTGCACCACTTCATCGGCCTCACCAGCGAAGAAGACAAACGCTACGGACTTCAGCGTTTCATGATCGAAACGCGACGTCTTTACCGGGTCATGAACGATCGTCTGGCCGACCGCCCATTTTTTGCTGATGAACTCTCGATCGCAGACTTCGCAATTCTGGGTTGGGCCTGGCGTCATCAGCGCCATCAGGTCGAACTGAGCGACTTCCCCAATGTCAAGCGTTGGTACGAAACGATGATGGCGCGGCCGGCGGTCCAGCGGGGTTTTTCGGTTGCACTAAAGTAGCCCTCGGAATGTCACTGGTCTTGGTGCCGACAAGCAATAACGACGAGCGACTCGCCATTCAAGCAGTAAACCAAGCGATGCGCATCATCGATGCGACGCGACCAAAATCCTGAAAGGTTTTTCGTTACAGGTTCGGGCTTACCAATGCCATCAAACGGATGTCGCAAGGTATCCCTGATCACAGCGTTGATGCGCCTTAAGGTCTTCTTGGCCTGACCCTGCCAGTCGTTATAGTCCTCCCACGCGGCCAAGGACCAAGACAGCCTAAGTGGGCCTTGACGATACTGCTCCGAGAAGCTGAGTCAGATTGAGACGATCAATATAGACAAAAATTGCTATATCGTTATACTAAATTGACCTTTCGAAGACCACCCGTGCCATCCTGCAGCCTCCGCCCGTCACAGCCGGATCGAAGCGATGACGAGCTTGAAGCGGTGTTCGCTGCATCCCTTGCCGGTCACGCGGGGCAGTTCCGGGGGCTGGCAATCACGCTAGCCGACGAGGGCTTGACGTTAGCTTGTGAGCGGGCCAAACGTCAGCCCTGCGAGGTTTGCGGCCGCCAATCAACCCCCGTGCTGTTGGGACACCTGAGTAACCGCGTGCCGCCAACCGAAGGCAAGGGGTCGCTCTCCATGATTTCAGAAACCCTTCAGGTAAATTGGAGTTCAAATTGAGAAACTTGTTCCTTGTTCTTGGTGTTTTATTCGTAACGCCTGTGACGGCGCAATCAATCCCCAGCAAGGAGGGGGCGAAATCGGAAGAGTTTTGCGCCAAAGAATGGACTAAGCGAGGGCAACTAGATACTTCGATGTATCAATTTTGCTTGCGCGAGGAAGCGGAGGGTTACGAGGAGTTGGCTTCTCTGGCCAGAAAATATAATGATCAACCCTGGATGCAGGCTGCCCTCAAATTCTCCCTAGAGAAATGGACAAAGAGAGGGGTAAGGCAAGATAGTATGGTCGCCTTCACTTTCAAACAAATCGCTGAAGGGTGGGAGGATTTGGCGTACGAATCCAAACAGTCAGGTTTTGACAAAAACAAGGCTGCCGCTTGCATATCGAAGTGGGCGCCACAATACAACATGGTTGCCTTTTGCTACAAAAAAAACTAGAAAACCGGGCTAGGCTGTAGCGTTATCTGACACGACCTTTGCGACCCCGTATGGCACTTGCATGGACATCGTCTGGGTGGCATGTCGAGCAGTGGAAAGATAAGGGGCTTATACGTGAGGAAGGACGGGATCAGGCTTGTGCCCACTGGCGGCCCCAGGGTCGCGCGGCGGGGTTTACCTGGTTTCGAAAAAGTGGAGCATTCAATCCCTTGTAAACCGTATCGTTAGTTGCTCATTATTTGCGTTCTTTCTCGAGATAGTGCGTTGCGACGCCATTTCAAAGATTAACCACCCCGGGACCCGGATGTACATCCTCATCTGAAACCGCTTGACCCATCCGGCCTCCATTAATTATACTTTTCAATGTAAGCAGGTGGACGGTGCGCAGGCTGCGATTGAATTGCTTGATGAGCGATAAAAATTGGAGTCCCATCATCCCGTCAAAATCTTGTGGTTTCAAATTAATCAGGAACGGAGAATTCATTATGGTCAAGGCCATCGCGGCTTTAATCGCAATTGTTGGTCTCAGTGGAATAGCATTTGTGCACGCCGCTGGAGACAATTGTTATCAGATACAGAATCAAGATGCGAAAAATTTTTGTCTTGCTACAGCAAAGAATGACGGCAATTATTGCTATCAGATTTCAAAACAGGATGAGAAAAATATGTGCCTCGCAGTGGCAAAGCGGGACAAAAATTACTGCTACCAGATTTCGCGCCAAGACGAAAAGAATATGTGCCTGGGGAAATTTTGAATACTCGCGAACCGGACGGGCAAACCGCAGCGGCGCGTAGCCAATCTCGAGCAAGGCGTTGATCGTGCCAAATCAGCGCTAGACACATGGCGTGAGCGTCAGCGGCGCAGTCGTTCTACCTAGTCACTTCGCCGCGCGCAGGCACGCACTCGGGAGGGCGCCGATTCGTGAAACACGACTAACCTCGAGTTGCCGTAGCGCCCACCGCCTAACTTGACGCTGTCACGCGCACAGTCGACTCGTCATCCCTGCGCCCTATCTTCTTTTTGTACGCCTGCTTAACCTCATGAACGCACGCGCTGCAGCAGCCGCCCGGCGAACTCACCCACGTCGTCCAGGAACGCATAGACGACCGGGACGACCAGAAGGCTTAGCAGGGTACTGGTGATCAGGCCACCGATCACGGCGATCGCCATGGGTGACCGGAAACTCGCGTCGGCGCTGCCCCAACCAAAGGCAATCGGCATCATCCCAGCGCCCATCGCGATGGTCGTCATCACGATCGGTCGGGCGCGCTTGTGGCAAGCGTCCATCAGGGCATCAAAGCGGCTCATGCCAGCAACCACCGGCCGGCCGTCTTCGCCGTCATTGCCCCGGCGGGCCTCAATCGCGTACTCGACCAACAGAATTGAGTTCTTGGTCGCGATTCCCATCAGCATGATCAAGCCGATCAGCGACGGCATCGAGAAACTCTTCTGACCGAGTAGCAATCCGACAAAGGCGCCCCCGAGCGAGAGCGGCAACGCAGCCAGAATAGTAAACGGATGTAGAAAGCCTTTAAATAAAAGCACTAGTACCAGATAGATACAGAGAATGCCGATCATCATCGCCAGGCCAAAACTGGCAAAGAGTTCACCCATGACTTCAGCGTCGCCGATCTCGACCACCTTGACCCCAACCGGTAGGGTCTGAATCGATGGCAAGGCCATCGCCGCCTTAGTCACATCGCCCAGCGGCTGGCCAGACAGTTCGATCTCAAAATTAATATTACGCTGCCGATCATATCGATCGATCACGGCTGGGCCGCCTGTGATTTCGAGCGTGGCCACCTGGCCTAGCATCACCGGCCCGCGACTTCCTGGAACCGCCAATCGTTCGAGTACCGATAGATCTTTGCGGGCCGCATCATCGAGCCGGACCACGATGGGAACCTGACGCTGGGAAAGGTTGAGCTTGGCCAGCACGGTGTCGTAATCTCCCAGCGTGGCGACCCGCAGGGTCTCGGCGATCGCTGCCGGAGTCACCCCGAGATCGGCCGCACGCGCCAGATTAGGGCGAATCGCCAGCTCAGGGCGGATCAGGCTTGCCGTCGATGCGATGCTGCCCAAACCGGGGATTGTGCGCAGGTCACGCTCGACCGATTGCGCCGCTTGTTGCAGAGCCAAGGGGTCCTGACCCGTCAGGACAAGCACATACTTCTCGCCTGATCCACCCAGCCCGACCTTGGTTCGAATGCCCGGGACGGGTTCAATAGCAGCGCGGATCGCGTTTTCAATCGCCTGTTTGCGCGGCCGCTCACCGCGCGGGTCCAACTGGATCGTCAACGTCGCCTTGCGGGCCTCGGAAGCCCCTGCAGGCGCAAATGGATCGCCTCCGGCGCTACCCCCGCCAACGCTTGTGTAGATGCTGCGGACATGTTTGACAGCCGCCACACGCTGGCGCACGTCCTCGGCTGAAGTCAAGGTTTGACCGAGTACACTGCCCGGCGGGAGTTCGACATAGACCTGGGTCTGAGAGTTATCGTCAGGCGGAATAAACCCGGTCGGCAGAAGCGGAATCAAAGCGATCGACCCCACGAAGAACACGCCCGAGAGGGCCATCGTAATAAACCGATGGCGCAGACACCAAGCGGCGCAGGCCTGATACGGCCCCATCCAGAAAGGTTCGCGATGTGCGCCCTCCAAGGGTTTGAGCATATAAGCAGCCATCATCGGCGTCAGAACCCGCGCCACCACCAACGAAGCAAATACCGCCAGTGAGGCTGTCCAGCCAAACTGCTTGAAGAACTTGCCCGGCACACCACTCATGAACGCCGTCGGCAAAAACACGGCGACCAAAGTGAAAGTGGTCGCAATGACCGCCAGTCCAATCTCGTCGGCCGCTTCCATTGAGGCCTGGTAGGGCGTTTTACCCATTCTCAAATGACGAACGATGTTTTCGACTTCGACGATCGCATCGTCCACCAGGACCCCAACGACCAAGGAGAGCGCCAACAGCGTGACGACGTTGATCGAAAATCCCAGATAAGCCATCCCGATGAATGCTGGAATCACCGAGAGCGGGAGTGCAACCGCCGAAACCAGCGTTGCGCGCCAGTCTCGTAAAAAAATCAGCACCACGATTACCGCCAAAATGCCACCCTCGTAGAGCAGCTTGAGAGAGCCCTCGTACTCCTCTTCGACCGGGGTCACAAAGTCAAATGCCAAGTTCAGGGTGATGTCAGGCCGTTGCTGGCGCAATTGATCCAGGGCAACACGGACCGCGGCACCGACGGCGACCTCGCTCTCACCACGACTTCGCACGACTTCAAAGGCAACCACTGACTTCCCGTCCAGGAGGGCACTGGCGCGTCGCTCGGCAAACGTGTCGCTGATCTGAGCGATCTGATCGAGCCGTATATGACGTCCACTGGCGAGCGCCAGTTCGATCCGGGCGATTTCTTCCGCGGTCTTGACCGTCGTGAGCGTTCGCAAGGGTTGCTCGCCAGAACCGAGTGATGCACGACCACCCGAGGCCTCCTGCTGAACCTGACGCAATTGCCGAGACACTTCGACGGTGGTCAATCCAAGTGCCTGCAATTTGATAGGATCAATCGAAACCCGGATTTCGCGCGACACGCCGCCGACCCGATTCACCGCACCGACCCCGCGGACTGCTAACAATTTTCGAGTGATGTCGTTGTCGATAAACCAGGACAAGGCCTCCTCATCCATCGCCGCGGATTGCACGGTGTAGGTCAGGACTGGCGTGCCCGCTAGATTAATCTTCTGCAGAATCGGATCGCGCATCTCAGCGGGCAAATCGGCACGGGCTCCTTGCACCGCCGAACGAACTTCATCGAGCGCCTCTTGAACCGGCTTTTCGAGGCGGAACTCGGTCGTGACGGTGACTGTACCGTCCTGAACCTTGGTATAGATGTGCTTCAACCCCTGCAACGGTGCAACGGCATTTTCGAGCTTCCGGGCAACGTCCGTTTCGAGTTGCGCCGGTGCCGCCCCGGGCAAAACGGCCGTGATCGAAATGGTTGGGAGATCCAGATCCGGGAAGTTCTGAATCTTCATCGAACCAAACGACAGCAGGCCGGCAATGGTCAATAAAACAAACAACATGGCCGCCGGAATCGGATTCCGGATCGACCAGGAAGAGACGTTGATCATGGTGCGGTCACGACGCGGACGCGGTCCCCGTGATTGAGAAATGCGGCGCCGCTTGCGACGATCCGAGCCCTCGCGGGAAGCCCTCCGAGCACCTCAATTCGATCGCCGATCAAACGCCCCGTTTGAATCTTTGACTGTGCGACCTTCTGATCCGCGTCGACCTGGTACGCATAACTAAAACCATCGCGCACGATCACGGCCGTTTGCGGCAATGTCAGCGCCTGACTCGCACCTAAATCAATCACCCCACGCGCGAACATGCCGGCACGCGCGCTCCCCAGCGGCTCCTGTAGATCGACATACACGAGCGCGTTGCGGGTCTGGGGATCAACCGACGGCGCAATCATCCGGACACGGCCCTTGATCTCCGCCCCACTGGCGGTCACCACCGCCACCGGTGCGCCCACGGGGACTCGTCCGATCTCGCTGGCAGTCACCTCAGCGCGCCATTCCAGCCGCCCTTGCCGGATCAGTCTGAAGAGCTCCGTCCCCGCACCCACCACGCTGCCCAGCGTGGCATTCCGGGCGGAAATGACCCCGGCGTCGGGTGCCCTCACCTGAGTCTGACCCAGTCGAACCCGCTGGACCTGAATCAGCGCTTCGGCTGCCTCCACTCGGGCCAGCGCAACGGACTCATTGAGCTGTGACTGACTCATCTGGGTAGCGCTGATGAAGCCCTTCTGCACGAGCGCTCGCGAAGACTCGATATCCGTTCTGGTTTTTTGTAAATTCGCTTGCGCCTCCGAAAGACTTGCCTGCGCTTGCGCGAGCTCTGCGCGCAAACTGTCTGACTGCAGGGTCGCGAGCAGGTCACCCTGCCGGACGCGATCGCCAACGTTGACTTTGACTTCGATCAGACGCAGGCCGCTGGCCTCGGAGCCGATCACCGATTCTTGCCACGCGGCCAGGCTGCCATTCGCGGGCAACTGGATCGGAATAGTCACGGTTTGAGGCAGAACGGTGGTGACCGTAAGCGAAGCCTTAGCTGCCGCCGCTGTTGTCGCCGGTGTCGCTGGTGCCTCCGCGGCCCATGCAGGTCCAGTCATCAACCCGACCCCCACCACCCCCGACAGGATAGTGCGCGCGAGGGGCAGACCCATCCAATCAAGCCTCATCGAGTCCTTTCCCAGACCAGTTCCCGATACTGCGTTCGTCCCTCGAACAACCGGGGTGGGGGCAACAAGGTCAATTGCCCATTGCTGTATTTGACGCCACGTACCTGATCGGTGCCCATCCGGGGCAGATCCGACGTGAAATCGACGCGTGTGCTGAGGCTTTCCCCATTAAAGGTGTAATGCCCCCCGTAAGCAACAAACTCACGTGGCAATTCAGCCTCGGGGATCTCGGCTCGGCCATCACAAAGGCTCGCCATCATCCGGCCATTCGCAAAAAAGATTAGCGTTCCCATCGGCTCGGGGCCGTAAGGCAAACGCATGGGCTTGCCATGTTCATCATGAGAGCGGGTCGTGACCAGGCGCCATTGACCAATGAAATCGGGAATCACGTTCGTCACCATTGAACTCCAAAAAACCGCAACAACTTGCCCGAACCAAGTCTGGGGAGGCATCATTCCGAGCATCATTACAAGCCAATCCGGAGCCGTCAAACTTGAGCCAACCCCCACGCACCCTGCCCCCGATCCTTCAACGCATTCGGTTTCCGGTCATCGGCTCGCCGCTGTTCATTATTAGCAACCCCAAACTGGTGATCGCCCAGTGCAAGGCCGGTATTGTGGGTTCGATGCCGGCACTCAACGCTAGGCCTGCATCACAACTCGATGAATGGCTCGCGGAAATCACCGAAGCGCTCGCCGCGCATGACCGGGCCCACCCGGAGTCGCCGGCGGCCCCCTTTGCGATCAACCAGATCGTGCACAAGAGCAATGACCGTCTCGAACACGATATGCAGGTTTGCGCCAAGTACAAAGTACCCATCACCATCACGAGTTTGGGAGCGCGCGCCGATGTCAATGACGCCGTTCACAGTTGGGGTGGCATCGTATTGCATGACGTCATCAACAATATCTTTGCGCACAAAGCGATCGAGAAAGGCGCCGATGGACTAATCCCGGTCGCCGCAGGCGCGGGCGGTCACGCCAGCGTCAAGAGCCCCTTTGCCATGGTTCAAGAGATCCGTGACTGGTTCGGTGGCCCGTTAGCGCTTTCGGGGTCAATCTCGTCGGGAGGGGCCGTTCTGGCAGCACTCGCGATGGGCGCCGACTTTGCGTACATTGGTTCCGCCTTCATTGCCACCGATGAAGCCCGTGCCGCTGACGGCTACAAGAAGATGATCACGGAATCAAACTCCGACGACATCGTCTACAGTAACTTCTACACGGGCATTCACGGCAACTACCTCAAAGGCAGTA
>Ga0214921_10004166_pt1 | contig 21529 bp, 11 predicted proteins | sample LL1505_MetaG_FD_177992 | JGI IMG/M metagenome (GOLD analysis project Ga0214921, IMG submission 177992) | Freshwater microbial communities from Lake Lanier, Atlanta, Georgia, United States - LL-1505 | ecosystem: Environmental > Aquatic > Freshwater > Lake | place: USA: Georgia | collected... | reverse complement strand
AAAAGAAAATAAAAAAGAAAAAAAAGAAGTATTAAATCCAGATGATAATGCAATAACGTTAGCATTTGAAAAACATCGAGCCGATGATCGTAAAAAATGGTTAATGCTCTATGATAAAAATGAAATCATTAAATATGAGAATAAAAAAGTTTCATATTCTGATTTTATTCATTATGATTTTAAACATTTTTCAATTGATGATAATAAACGTTCATTGCCTTCAATTTTAGATGGGTTAAAACCATCTCAAAGAAAAATTTTATATGGTGCCTTTTTACGTGGTTTAGATAAAGATGAAGTTAAAGTATCTCAATTAGCTGGTTTTGTATCAGATAAAGCAGCTTATCACCATGGTGAAATGTCACTTAATGGTGCAATTATTGGTATGGCACAAAATTTTGTTGGTTCAAATAACATTAATATTCTTAAACCAAATGGTCAATTTGGAACAATTTTAAGAGGTGGTAAAGATGCAGCATCTCCTCGTTATATTTGGACTAAATTTGAAGATTTAACAACTAAAATTTTTATGGTTGATGATGAACCAATTTTAAGTAAGCAATATGATGATGGAATGCCAATTGAACCAGAAACATATGCTCCTATTATTCCAATGATTCTTATAAATGGAACTAAAGGTATTGGAACTGGTTTTTCAACAACTATTCCACCTTTTAATCCTAAAGATATTATTAAAAGTATTCGTAATAAAATTAAGGGAAAACCAATAGAAACTTTAAAACCTTGGTGGCAAGGTTTTACCGGTAGTATAACAGATAATAAAAACGAAACTAGTTTTGATACATCTTATACTGTTTCCGGTACATGGAAAATTAAAGGTAATAAACTGATTATAACTGAATTACCTATTGGTGAATGGACTTCTGATTATAAAGAATTTTTAGAAAAAATGTTACAAGAAAAGAAAGAAAATCCATTCAAAGGATATATTGATAATAATACAGATACAAAAGTTTATTTTGAACTTGAATTTGAAGATAACTTTTTAGAAGAATTAGATAGTATTAAAATAGAAAAGATGTTCCATTTAAATAAACGTTTTTCTCTAGGTAATATGCATTTATATAATTATAATGGAACTATCACACGTTATGAAACAATTTATGATATTATTGATGAATTTTATGATGTTCGACTTGACTTGTATCAGAAAAGAAAAGATAATAAATTAGAAAATTTAGAATATTACCTTAAATTAATAAGTTTAAAAGTTAAATTCATTTTACTGATTATTAATAAGAAACTTGAAATTAATAATAAAAAGAAATCTGAAATTGAAGAAAAACTTATTGAATTAAAATTTACTAAAATTGAGGAATCATATAATTATTTATTAAGTATGCCTATTTATAATTTAACTCAAGAAAAAATTGAAGAATTAAAAAAACAAGAAAATGAAAAACAAACTGAATATGATACTTTAGTTAAAATGAAACCACATGATTTATGGTTAATAGATTTAGATGATTTTGAAAATACATATGATAGTTGGATAGAAGCAAAAAAAGAAAAAGAAAATAATAATGTAGCTCATAAAAAAGTTAAGAAAGTAAGAAAGTAAAAAATTTTAATTTAAAGAATATTTTTAATTATTTTTAATGGGTAAGAATAAACATAAAAATAATGAATTAATAAGTAATATTCAACCAACTGTATCAATTATTACAGTTACACAATTAAAAAGATTTAGTTGTTTAGAAATTACAAAAGATTTAATTAAGGAGCAAACTTATAAAAATATTATTGAATGGGTAATAGTAGAAGGTAGTGCAACAAAAGAAGATGCCGAAATAAATAGTCAAAATATAAAACAACTTATGGAAAATTCTGGTTTAAATTTTTCAATAGTTTATGTTGAATGGGTAGAAAATGTCAAGTTAGGTGAATTACGTAATAGAGGTAATAAAACGTGTAAAGCTGATATAACAGTAGTATTTGACGATGATGATTATTATTTTCCAGATCGTATCGAACATGCAGTTGATAAATTAACACATTCTACTGCTAAAATTGCCGGTTGTTCTGCAGTAATGATATATGATTACTTTTTAGATAGATTATATAAATTTAAACAATTTAATCCTAATCATTCAACAAATAATTGTATGGCTTGGAAGAAAGAATATTTAGATAATAATACACATGATTCAACTAAAGAAATGGCAGAAGAAGCTTCATTTACTAAAACTTTTTCAGAACCAATGGTTCAATTAGAATCAGAACATACTATTATTGTATCAAGTCATCATGAAAATACATTTAATAAAAGAGAGCTTTTAGTTGGAGGCACTCATAAACTTAATCCAACATTAAATGAAGTTCTAAATATTCATAAATATATTAAAGAGCCTTATTATAGTAAATATAAACAATTATTTGTAAAACCAGAAAAATCAAAATATGACATTATTTATTTTGCTGGTGGTTTTTCAATTAAATGGGACCCTCGTGACATGTCATTAGGTGGTTCTGAACAAGCAATCGTTAATTTAGTTAATAATTGGGTAAAAATGGGAAAAAAAGTAGTCGTTTATGGTGAAGTTCCTGAAATTAACTTTAATGGTGTTGATTATTTAAGTTGGAAAAAATTTAGATTTGAAGATGAACATAATATTGTAATTTTATGGAGATTATATGGATTATGGTGCGGTGCTCCATATCCTATTAAAGCTAAACAAATTTGGTTAGATTGTCATGATAACTTTGGTGGACAGTTTCCTGAATCTTGGGAAAAATATGGTAAAAAAGTAGTAAATAAAATTTTTTTTAAGAGTATTTTTCATAAAGATGAATTTGAAAAACATTGTAATACTAAATTAACATCGGATAAATATGAAATTATACCCAATGGTATTCGAGTAGAAGGATTTTTAGAAAATAAAGAAAATATTCAAAAAGAACCTTTTCGATTTTGTTATTGTAGTTGTTATAGAAGAGGTATTATTGAAATAGTAACATATATGTGGCCAATTATTTATGAATTAGAACCTAGAGCAGAACTACATGTATATTACGGTATGGAAAATATAAAAGACGAAGAATCAATAAACGTATTAAAAAAAGTTTTATCACAACCAGGTGTTATGGACCATGGTAGACAACCATTAGAAATTATTGCAAGAGAAAAACATCGTTCGAGTTTTCAATTATATGTAACAAATACTCCAATTGAAATTGATTGTATTTCAATTCGTGAAAGTTTAGCTACAGGATGCATACCTTTATTATCTAATTTTGGTGTATTTAAAGAGAGAGAAGGTATACATTTTGATTTAAATCCAACAGATATTAAAAGTTATCAGAATATTGCATTAAAGATTATTCAATTAATGAAGCAACCTGAATTATTAAATAGTTATAGAGAAAAAATTAAAAAATCTCAATTATTAATTAATTGGAAAGAAGTCGCAAATGAATGGATTAATTAAAAATTTGCAAAAATAAAAAATTGATATAAAGATATTATAAATAATAGTAATTAATTATAATATGGAATTTCAGATTTATGATTGGTTAGAAGATCATTATATACAAACATCTACTGAAGAAAGTGATGATGAAAATAATAAAAAAATGGGTGAATTTATTATACATGTTTTTGGACGAACACTAAATGGTGAATCAGTATATGCAAAAATTACCGATTTTACACCCTATTTTTTCATTGAACTTCCATCTAATTGGATTAGTTTAGATAAAACAAAAATTGAAATTAAACTAAAACAATTCAAAGAATATCTATTAAGTTATTATAATAAAAAAATTTGGTCTAAATTTAAATCTACATTACTTGAGATAACATATATTAAAGCAAAGAAAGCAGATGGTTTTACAAATGATTTAGAATTTAAATTTGCTAGATTAACTTTTAATAATGCAGATGGTATGAAAAAGTTTAGAACTTTCTTTGAAGAAAATGAAATAGATTTTGAATTTAAAAAATATAAATTTAAAACATATGAAGCTAATTTACCACCAATGTTTCGTTGTTTTCATAATCGAAATATTTCAGGATGTGCTTGGGTAGAAACTTCAGAATACAGACAAATTAAAAAAGAATCATTAAAAGAAAGTTATTGTGATATTGAACTTGAAATAAATTGGAGAAATTTAAATCCTATACAAAAGGATGTAAATGCTCCATTACGTATTGCTTCTTTTGATATTGAATGTTATTCTCATGATGGTCAATTTCCTCAAGCAAATAGAGAGAAAGATAAAGTAATTCAAATTGGTGTGACTTATACTTATTTAGGTCAATCAGAACCATATCGTCAATATATTGCTTGTTTAAATGAAACAGCTCCTTTTGATGAAAAAACAATATTAAAATCATTTGATGATGAAGGTAATTTATTTTTAGATTTTAAACAAGAATTAATTGATTCAGATTGTGATATTATAACAGGTTATAACATTTTTTACTTTGATGAAAAATATTTATATGACCGCGCGGAGCAAATATTAGGTATTAAAGATGAAATGAGTTTTATGAGTAAATTAAAGAAACGTTATTGTAACTTTAAAGAAATGAAATTAGCATCAAGTGCATTAGGTGAAAACTTACTTCGTTTCTGGGATACTCCAGGACGAGTTCATATCGATTTAATGAAAGATATTCAAAAAACGTTCAGTTTATCATGTTATAAACTAGATTTTGTAGCTGCTCATTTTATTCGAGGTGAAATTAAAAATGTTAAAGAAATAGATAATTTTATTTTTGAATTAGAATGTTATTCAGTTGACGATATTTGTCTACAAGACTATATTCACTTGGAAGTAATAAAAGGTTTTGTATCAGATGAAGTAGGTGAAAAATATATTGTAACAAATATTGATAAACCAAATAAAAAACTACATGTAAAAAGTAAAGATAATAATTTACTACAAGATTTAAAAATAGCAAAAGAAACAGGTGGAGGTAAAATTTTTTGGTCTCAAGCAAAAGATGATGTTGGACCAAAAGAAATTTTTAAATTTCAAAAAGGTAGTCCTCAAGATAGGTCTATTGTAGCAAAGTATTGTGTAAAAGATTGTAAACTAGTCAATCTATTAATTAATAAATTAGAAGTTATTACTAAGAATATTGAAATGGCAAATGTATGTAGTGTTCCGTTGTCTTATTTATTCATTCGCGGTCAAGGAATTAAAATTTTTTCACTCTGTTTAAAAGAATTTAAAGAAAAAGGTTATATATTTCCAGTTATTAAAATGCAAAAACTTAAAATTTGTACGGTATGTAATAAAGAGACAAAAGGATATTGTTGTCCTATTTGTAAAAGTAAAAATTTAGAAGAAGTTGAATCAAACGATACATATGAAGGTGCTATTGTTTTTGATCCAGTACCTACAGTAGATTATGAAGCTTATGTTACTAAAGATTATAACTCACTGTATCCGTCTTCAATTATTCAAAAAAATATGTCACATGAAACGATAGTAGAAAATGAAATTTATGATAATTTACCTAATATTGAATATTATAATGCGCAATTTGTTGATTCAGATGGTATTATTCAATATCGTAGATATGCCAAAAAAAATAATAATCTTGGAGTTATTCCATTAATTCTTGACAAGTTATTAAAAGAACGTAAAATTATTAAAAAATTAATGGAAGCTGAAGAAAATCCTTTCAAAGCTAAAATTTATGATGCAAAACAAATAGCTTTAAAAGTAACCGCTAATTCCCTCTATGGACAATTAGGTGCTCCAACATCTCCTGTATGTAAACGAGATATTGCAGCATGCACAACTTCAACAGGTCGTGAAATGTTAATTCTTGGTAAAAAATACGATGAAGAAATTTTACCTTGGTTAATTAATGGTATGAAGAAAGCACTTGAAGAAAATGATAATGATAAATTTATGGAATTTGTAAAAATGGAACTTAAAAATTATACAGGTGAATATGCTGAAAACTTTATTAAATCTCTTAAAAAATATCTTATGGAAGATATTAGATATAAGACTATTCAACCAGTTGTAAGGTATGGTGATAGTGTTATTGGAGATACCCCATTATTAATGAGAAATAAAAATACTAATAAAATAATAATTAAAAAAATATCTGATTTAGGAACTAAATGGACAAGAATGGAAGAAAATGGTAAAGAAGAAAAAGAATCTTGTGAAATTACCCAGTATGAATCTTGGACAGAAAAAGGTTGGACTGATATAACACGAGTAATTCGTCATAAGTTACCAACCAGTAAAAAATTATATTCTATAAATTCTAATACTGGTTTTGTTGTTGTTACTGATGAACATTCATTATTAGATAAAGACGGAAATATTATAAAACCAAATGAAATATCAAATGAAACAAAACTTTTAGAATCATTTCCCCCTATTGAGTATAATACAAATGAACTAATTAAATATAATTCTTTAGAGAAAGAAACAAATAATCAAATCTTTGCTGCAAGTTATTATTTATATTTAATAATGAATGGAAATGGAAAACAACCATATGTAACATATAATAATGATAATTTTATAGTTAGTTATAATAAACAATTAAATGAACAAATAATTGTATGTGAATGGAAAAAACCTGAAGAATATGTATATGACTTGACAACAAGTAATCATCATTTTCAAGCAGGTATTGGTAATATTATTGTTCATAATACCGATTCTAATTTTTCATCATATCGTTTTAGAGAAGATATAGAAAAAGTAGATATTAAGGAATCATTAATTTTATGGAAAGAAATAGTTGCATTTTCAAAAGAATTAATTAAACCATATTTACCAATTGAATATCAAGAAAAATGGTGTCAATTACACGATAAGTATTATGGACAAGATAAAATTACAAAATTATCATTACCATCATCACCAGATATTCAATTAGTGCCTAAACATTGGAAAACAATTATATCAATTGATGAAAGATTAAAACAATATTTAAAAGAATATATGGAAGAATCATATTTAAGTTGGTTATGGACACTTCAAGAAATTATTCTAAAAGATTATCCTAACTTAGACTATAAATTAAATCAATGGGCTCAACACCAATTAGGAAAAATTAGAGTAATAGCAAATGATTATACAGACGAAACTATTAAAAGTTATAGTGATAGAATTAAAGAAATAAATTTACAGTTAAGAAAACTAAATGAAAAAATTAAAAAAGAAAGTTTAGATTTAAGTTCATTCAGTGAAGAAATAGAAATTAAAAAAAAAGAACAAGAAGATAAACAAATAATATATGATGACTTAAATAATATGCATATTACAATTGAAACTAAAATTAAAAATTTTTTATTAACGATTCTTAAAGAGTATTGGATTCAACCTTGGTGGGATTTAATTGATGGTAAAAAAGTTTTTAACGTTGAATTTTATAAAGGTGGTAAAGCAATTACAGATAAACGATCTTTAGACTTATCTATGGAAATGGGTAAAATATCAGGTGAATTAATTAAAAGCCGTTTACCATTTCCACATAATTTTGCATATGAAAAGACTTTTTGGCCATTTTTAATATTATGTAAAAAAAAATATGTAGGTAATAAATATGAAAATAATCCAAATAAATTTAAACAAGATTTTATGGGTATTGTATTAAAACGTCGTGATAATGCTCCAATAGTAAAAGAAATATGTGGTGGTATTATTGATATCCTTATTAATAAGCGTGACCCTATTGGTGCTAAAACATTTTTAATAAAATGTTTAGATGATATGTTTGCTGGAAAATATGATATTAAATATTTTCTACAATCACGAACTTTAAAATTAAAAGAATCTTATAAAGATTGGACTAGAATTGCTCATATATATTTATCAGAAAAAATAGCATTACGTGATCCTGGTAATAAACCACAATCTGGTGATAGAATTGAATTTGCAGTTATTAAAGTTGAAAATGATGACCCAAAGAAAAAGTTATTACAAGGTGAATTGATTGAAACACCAGCATTTATTAAACAAAATAATAAAGAAATTGATTATTTGTTCTATATGACAAATCAAATTCAAAATCCAGCAACTCAATTTCTTAAATTAGTTGATAATAAGATTGAAGAATTATTTAATGAATATAAACAAAAATACGATAAACCAAAAAAAGTTAAAGAACCTAAAGAAGTTAAAGAAAAGAAACCACGTGTTAATAAAAAAATTATTAAACTTGAAGAACCGGTAAAAAAACTTGGAGAAGAATCAGTAGAAGAACTAGTAGAAGAACTAGTAGAAGAAATAGTTGAAGAAAAACAAAAAAAGAAATCAACTAAAAAAATAAAAGAACTAGTAGAAGAACCAGTAGAAGAACCAGTAGAAGAACTAGTAGAAAAACCAGTAGAAGAACCAGTAGAAGAACCAGTAGAAGAACCAGTAGAAAAACCAGTAGAAGAAAAACCAAAAAAGAAATCAACTAAAAAAATAAAAGAACTAGTAGAAGAACCAGTAGAAGAACCAGTAGAAAAACCAGTAGAAAAACCAGTAGAAGAACCAGTAGAAGAACCAGTAGAAGAACCAGTAAAAGAACCAGTAGAAGAACCAGTAAAAGAACCAGTAGAAGAAAAACCAAAAAAAAAATCAACTAAAAAAATAAAAGAACCAGTTGAAGAAAAAATAGTTGAAGAAGAAAAACCAGTAGAAGAAATAGTTGAAGAAAAACCAAAAAAGAAATCAACTAAAAAAACAAAAGAAATTGAAATATAATATAAATTAAATTAATATTAATTTATAATAATTATTTTATTATGATTCAGAAACCATATTTATATCTGTTGTATTAATGCTAGAAGGTGGTACATAATCATTATTATTAGAAATAGAACCCCCTGATAATTCTGAAGAATTATTATTATTACTATTACTAGGTGAAGAAATATAAGATAAAACATCAGAATTATTACCAGTATAATTTTTTCTATATTTTGAGGATTTTTGTTTAGATTGATAGGAATCAGCTTTATCAGTTTCATTATCTTCGTCATCATCATCATCATCATCATCCTCCTCATCTTGGGCCTCTGTACTTTTGTTGGTATCTTCATTTCCGTCAGTATTTCCTTCGTTATATTCCTCGGTATCTTTTTTATTTTCCTCAGTATCTTCCTCTTCTTTATCTATCTCTTTATCTTCGTTAGTATTAATTGATATTTTATCAGAATCAGTCTCTGATGTTGGTTTTTTTGGTTTTTTTGGTTTTGTTGGTTTTGTTGGTTTTGGTTTTGTTGGTTTTGTTGGTTTTGTTGATGTTGATTTTGGTTTTCCTGCTTTTGTTGGTGTTGATTTTTTTGGTGTTGATTTTTTTGGTGTTGATTTTTTTGGTGTTGATTTTTTTGGTTTTCCTGCTTTTTGTTCTGGTTTTGCTATTTTCGATCTCATTACCTCTTTATGCTCTTTCTTTTTTTTACATATTTTACAATCAGACATCGTATTTTCTGAAGATTCCGATGTACTAGATGTAGATGACTCATCTAATTTACCAGCACCACCTTTTTGAATAGACTCCCCTAATTGATTTTTGTTTACTAAATAATTATACATTTCTGAGCTAATAAAAGGCGATGTTTCTGATTGACTAGACTCACTAATAGTTGTTGTAGTATTAATATTATAATTATTTTCTTTAGATTGGTATTTTAATGCAATTGGTAAGGATATGGGATTTATTTCACTTGATGTATCCGAATCCATATTGTCCAATTGTTCTTTTACATCTCTAGGCAATTGTACTTTTACATATTCAATGCCATTTTGATTTTGAGTGTTTGGTCTTAATGTTTTTATAGGAGTACTTGTGGGTGTAAAACTATCGGATTTATTTTCTCCATTAAAAAATGAGCTTATATAATTAAATATTGTATTCATATATATTTATATTTAGAAATAATTTTTAATAATAATTAAAGTTTTTTCTAATAAATATTAAAATGGAAATAAAAATAAATGAATCAATTTTAATATCTATAATAATTATTTTTATATATATATTATATATAATTAAAAAGAATAGATTAACATTAGTTCAAGCAAATAATAATAATAAATATATGGTTTATAATGATGAAAATAAAATAGAGTCAGCCAATTTGTTAGCTACTTTAGTTGATAATATGTATAAATTACGAAATAATTTAATTAATAATAAAAATAAAGAATACGAAGAATACAAAGAATACAAAGAATATATTGATTTATTAGAAGAAAATTTTAATAATGAAAGAACATATATTTATGAAAATATACCCGATTCCAATTTAACTTCATTTACAATAAATAAAGGTGAAGAATTAGGTTTTTGTTTAAAAAGTAAAATAACAGGTAATTTTCATGATATAAATTTATTAATGTATGTAGCAATACACGAAATGTCACATATTGCTTGTCCTGAAATAGGACATAATGATCTTTTTAAGAAAATCTTTATGTTTTTTACTACAGAGGCTATAAAAATGGGATTATATACAAAAATAGATTATCAAATCAATAATGTTGAATACTGCGGTATGATATTATCATCATCAATAGTTTAATTAAATTAATAATAAATAATTTAATTAAAAATATTTTCCTCATAAGGTATAATATGAAAAATCCATTAAAAATAATACATAAATTTAAAAATAATAATAGACGTATTCAATATAAAGTTTATATATTTATAGGAAATATAATAGATGAATCACTTATGAAAATATTAAATAATATACAAGATAAAGATTTATTAACAACGTTTAATTTATTATCATCAAAAGAAATTAAAGAATTAGAATCATTTTATGGAAAAAAATGGTATGAATTTTTTTTTATAAGTGATCATATTAATTTTCAGATTAATAGTATAAAAAGTAATAATAGTAAAAGAAAAGCACTTGAAACAAAATTAAGTAAAGAATGGGTTGATAATTTTTTAAATGAACCAGTAGTTAAAAAAGTGTCTTATTCGTATTCTTCTTCTTACTATAATTATTTATTAGCAAAAAATAAAATTAAAACTTTAACAAGAAAAAATGAAGTAGATTTTAGAACTTATCAACTAGATAAAAGTGTAATAATAGAACAAGATCCAAATATTCAAGTTATAGATCCTAATTTATTAGAGCAAAAAGGAGGGGTAAATTTTAGTACAAGAAAACTTGATTTATTTAATCAAATTGGTGCTCAAGTATCAGATGATGATGAATTAGATATTGATTCTGGAGATGATAATGATGATGTAGATTTACCACCAATTATAACTGATTTAGAAGAGGAAAATAAAGAAATAGTTATAACAGAAGATCAATTAGATGAAGAAGTAGAAGATGATTTTAATTTAGAAGAATTAACTAGAATGTATATATCAACTGATATTGAATCAAATAAACAAGTTAAAGAAACTTCAAAATTAATTAGCGAAGCTTTAAATGATAAAAAATGGGAAAAATCTACCGAAAACTTAACAAAAAGTTATGATGATTCATTAGATAACATTGCATATGATTCTAAATTAGAAGAAGTTTATAAAAAAATATATATTACAACGCAATATATTTTTATGGATGACACTATTAAAACAATTAGAAATAAAATAACAGTATCAATACCAATGATGCCTACATTTAATGAAAATTTAAAATTATTACCAGAAGCACAATATTTTTGGTCAGAATATACATTTGAAGGGAAAATAGATCAAGTTATGTTGGGTCAAAAATGGATTCGTAGAAATGAATTATTAAAAATTGATATTAAACCAAATGAAAATCTTAAAGTTTACGAAAAATTAAGAAATAATTTAGGATATTTAAAAGATTCTTTTGGATATAAAATTAAAAGAGAAGATGATGAGACTAATATATTAGATTTTTATGAAAAATTTATTACTAATAATGAAATATTTATGTTAGATATTTATAATGAATTTGGTTCAAATTATAATCCAGAATCCGAAAGTAAAAAAAATTTATATGAAGTTTATGTTAATATTTATTATCCAGGTATTACTTATGAAAGAATGGAGAATATATTAGCTTTATTAAATGGAAAAGATGAAAAAGAAATACAATATATTGAAAATGTTTTTAATACAATTAAAATTGATGTTAAATTAGAAACAGAAATTTACGAAAATGTCGAAAAAGCAAAAATAGAATTAGCTGATTATGAAAAATATTTTTTTGAAAATCATATAATTCAATCAATTATACATGTTAATATATATGATCCTAAAAATATAACTGGTACAACATCTGATGTTAAATTTAATTTATACAGAATTTTTGATAATTTTATTGTTAATGAAGATTATCCGTTTATTCAATATCAAACACCTGATACAAACATAACATATAAATTTTATACAAAAACAGAAAAAATAGATAATCAAGATATAATGTCTAAATGGTTTGAAAATGCACCATATGGTATTTCAGTTAAAGTTAAACTTGAAAATGATAAAATAATTTCAATTAATATTCACGAATCAGGTAGAATTGAATATAAGGTTACTTTTAAAGAAGATGATGGAGCAACAATAGATGATATTTATAAAACATACGATATGGTTAGAAATTTGTTAAAAAAAATTAATAGTGAAAATAAGAAAATTAAGTTTATTTTACCTCCAGATGATAGATTTAAATTTGCATTTATTAATACTATTCAAAAATTTACTATTCCTGAAAAATTTAAAATTAATCATAATGATTTATCTGAATTTGCAAGATTCTTTTTCCCATATGTTTCTCTTGTAATTGAACCTAAAAAAAGACAATCTTTAAAAATAGTGAATGAAGAAGAAACTTCAAAATATGGAACCTATTTAAGATATAAAAGAATTTCCAAATATGAAAATAGAACTAAAATGCATTTAAGAATGTTATATTTTTTAAGAAATTATGAATTAACTGATAGAGAATTAATTGATGAAGTTGCTAAACAATTTAACATTACACAAGAATTTGCTACAAAAGAATTAGATTATGTAAAAGAAAAATATATGAAAGTTATTAAAAAATCAAATAAATTAATTAAATTTCTTAAAACATTACCACGTTCTAAACCACCTGGTATAGATATAAGTATTCAAGGTCGTGATAGAGATAAATATAAAATTAGAATTACTGGAGCTAGAGATAAAAATCAGCTAGATGAAATTATAAATTTTATGAAAGTCTTAATATACTTATATTCTGAAACATATTTATATAAAAAAAAGAAATATCAAAAATTAAAAGATGTATTAAAAACCTTAAATAAAATTGCTAAAAGAAGAAATAAAGTTGTTGAAATAGTTGATTATGATACATCTATAAAAAATGTTAAAATTATCACGGCGTTAGATAAGAATAGATTAGGTTATAAACCAGAAAAAGGTCAAAATCAATGGACACGTAATTGTCAAAATAGTGGTAATGATAAAAAAAGAAGACCTGATATTTCTCAAGATGATCAAATTGATAAATTAACTAAAGAAGGATATAAATTAAATGAAAAATCAGGATTTTATGAAAGAATAGTTGATGTTAAAATTAAAGGTAAAATACAAAAAGTCACTATTAGAGCTATAAAATTATTAGGTGATGAAGGCAAATATAATTATTTTACTTGTAATCCTGATGAAAATAAAGAACATATGTATGTTGGTTTTTTAACAAAAGGTAACAATCCAAATGATTTATGTATGCCTTGTTGTTTTAAGAAAGATCAATTAACATCTGGTAATAAATTTAAAATGTCATATTATAAAAAATGTATTGGTGAAAAAATAATATTAGATGAAAAAGTTATTGACGGTTCAACAGTCGGTGATAAAATTTATATTTTACAAGAAACTAATAAAGTACAAGATAATAGATTTATATATTTACCAAAATATTTGGATTTATTTTTTAATCAAATTTGGAAAAACGATCATAAAATTAAAAATCATTATTTATTAGAATCAAAATCTGGTTATTTTTTTAAATATACGGTAAAACATGATAAATTTAACTTTTTAGCTGCAATAGCTGATGTTTATCAAACTAATATAAATGAATTAAAAAATAAAATGATTAATTTTATTAAAAATGATAAAAATGAAAATTACTTTTTATTTTTAAATAATGGTGATATAAGAGAAAGTTTTTCAACTAGAGATAAATTTATAGAATTTATAGAAACCTCTAATTATCTTGAATATGATATTACAGGTGAATTATTAGGTATTCCTGGTTTATTATCACAAAATGGTATTTATTTTTATGTTCTTGAAAAACAGACTTTTATAATTAAAAAAGCATTAGAAAAAGAAGAAATAAAAGAAAAATATTATATGAATTGTTTAAATATTGAAAATGATTTTATGATTAACGAAAATAGAGATGTTGTTATATTAATTAAAGAAAATAAATATTATTTTCCAATTTATAAAGTTCAAAAAGACGAAAAAAAAGATAAAAAAATTAATTTATCAAAATTTTTTATCCGTTCCGATTCATTAATGAATAAAATTTTAACTGAAATTAATTATTATTATGAAAAGAGTTGTCAAAATAAATTATTAAATAAAGTATCAATATCTAATGAGTTATGTTGTAAAAATATATTATTTGATTTAGAAAAAGAAAATATTAAAATAAAAAAATTAATAATAGATAATAGAAACAAATGTAAATATATTGAAATTGAAGATAATTTCTTAATACCAGTTAAACCATCGGGTACTTACTATAAATATAATTTTATATTTTTAGAAGAAATATCAAAATTAAAATCAATAACTGATATAATTAAAAAATTAGAGTATATAGGAAAAAAAAGTAATGTATTAAAAAATAAAAATTTTATTCCAAGAACAGTTTTTTATGATTTACAAAAAGGGGATACATATAAGATAGTCTCTTTATTATTATATAATGATTTAATTATTCCAGTTAAAAATGAATATTTATCTAGTAAAGTAATTAAAAAATTAGGATTAACTATACGTTTCCAACCATTAGAAGAAGATATAGATAAAGAAATTATTAAAAATCAAGTTGTAATAGATGATAGAACTTATCGTGTTAAAAATAGAATATTTTATTCAGAAGGTTATAATATATATCGCTTAGAATTAAGTTACTTTTTAGAAAAGAATGAAGAATTAAAAGATAAAATTATAAGTATTGTTAGAAATAATAATTTATTAGATAAAGAAAAAAAATATGAATTAAGAAAAATTTTATTTAATATAATTGATAAAAAAATAATATCAACATATGGTTTATCAGGAGGTGCAAAAAAAAATTTATCGATGGCTCATTATATTAAACAATTACCTAAATTAGATGATTATATTGTTTATAATGTTAGAGATTACTGTGAAGTTAATACTACTAAAAATAAATGTTTATCAAATTATCATTGTGCTTGGGAAAAAGATAGTTGTAAAATGTTAATAAATGATGTTATGGCTGCTGATTATGTAAATAGAATTATTGAAGAAATGGTTCAAGATAATATTAAATTTAAAGAAATCTTACAAGAAAATAATTATTATGTATCCGATATTGTAGATTATACACAATATTCAAATAGAACAAATCAAAAAATAATAAAATCATCTAACTTTAATATAAATAAAATTATGAAGGAACTATTTGGTAAGGATAAAGCTCCTATTATTGGAAAAAGACAATTAACATTTAAAACAAATCAAATTATCGAAGATGATATTCCTGAATTAATTGAATTAGGTAAACAATTAATTCAACAAATAGAATTAAATAAAGATTCTATTATTAGAGCATTTGTTAATTGTTTTTATTGGATTAATAATCCTTTATATGATGATGATTCTAGAAATTTAGGATATACATCTGATTTACAATTAGCTATGACCAATTTATTTAAAGCAAATATTATTGATTTTATTTTAAATAATAAAAATAGTCCAGAAATAAATAAATTTTTAATTAAATATTTTAAAGATGATGAAAATTTTTTTGAATCTACTATAAATAAATTTAGAAAATCTTCTTATAATACAGATGGTAAAGTTGAACTTTATATTTTAAGTCATTTAATAGATTTACCTATAGTTGTATATGATAATTTTTCAAATGTCAAATATATTTTCTTACAAGGAGAAGTTAAAGTTACTAATGAATCTATTAAAAATTTTACAAGTGACTTGAAACTTTCAAAAACTATATTTTTAAAATTTGAATTTGATGGTTCAAATAAAATTCCTAAAGTTGTTAGTTCTATATATTACAAATAAGTTTAAAAATATTTTCTATTCATATTTAATGGAAAATATTAAAGGAGGGTTTCCCCCAATTAATTATATATCTAATGAAACAGATACAAATACAAAAAAATCGACCAGAGAAAGATCATTCGTTTCTTCTATTAATAATAATAATATTAATATTAGAGAAATTTTAAAAGAAAATGATTCTATAAAACCTTTAATTGATATTAATCAAATTAAAGAGGAATTAGAAGTTATTGATACTTTCTAATTTTTTTTTGTTAAAATTGAAGTCATGAATGACATAATTTCTTTGTCTTTTAATACTTCAAATGGATTAAATTGATAAGATAAAATTTTATCTTGAAAAGTTTGATCTGACATTTTTTCAATTAATTCTTCATTATGTAACATTTTATTAAACATTGGATTATTTAACAAACTATCTACATCGGGCATAAAATTTAGTGTTGGAACAGTTGAAATTTTAGTGTCTTCTTTATCTTCTTGTTCTTCTTGTTCGTCTTCTTCTTGTTCGTCTTCTTCTTGTTCGTCTTCTTCTTCGTCGTCTTGTTCTTCTTCTTCGTCTTCTTCTTGTTCGTCTTCTTGTTCGTCTTCTGTTTCGTCTTCTTCTTGTTCGTCTTCTTCTTGTTTGTATTCTTCTTGTTCGTCTTCAGTTTCGTCTTCTTTTGTATATTCTTGTTTGTCTCCTTCTTTTTCGTCTTTGTCTTCTTCTGTAACAAAATCATTTAAATCTATTTCTTTATTCGATTCTATTTTATAATTTTCATTCAAAGGTTCTAATTCATATGCTTTTTTAAATGCATAAATAGCTTGAGATTTTCTTCCTAATATACTTAAACAACTACCTAAACGTCCCCAACTTTTAGCATTATCTGGTTTTAATCTAGTTGCTTTAATTGCATCTGATAAGGCTTTATTATATTTTTTTAATTTATAAAAGGATAAACATCTATTTAAATAAATTTTATATTTATCATCAGATTCAAAATCTAACGCTAACGTATATTTTTCAATAGCTTCTTCAAACATATTTTCATTAAAAAACGCATCACCTATATTTTTTAATTGTTCCATTAATTTAAATATTAATTTTTCTTTAAATTAAAAAAATTGATAATTTAACATTATTATTTATATATTATATATTTTATTATTATAACAAAAATGGAAATTGAATCTATTGCACCAAATAGTTCTGTTAAAATATTTATCGAGAAAGATAATAAAGAGTATAAAAATAAACATATATCACCTAATCCTATTATTTTAAAGGAGTTTGTTAATGAACTTCTTCAAAATAATTTAGATATTGATACTGAAAAGATTTATAAGTTAGTAGATAATATTAAAAGAAAGTATAAAATTGGACCGTCAAAGCCAGATATTCGTAGTTGTTATGAAGAACATTTTTCTTCTATCAATATTCCTATTAATTTTAAACATTGGATGATTAAACGTATTGTTCGTAGAATTGCAGGTATTCTTGTAGTAACAATAGTTCTTTCACCTGATTTTATAAATTGTAAATATAACTGTTCTTACTGTCCAAAAGAAACAGATTTATCTGGAAAACCAACACAACCTCGTTCATATCTTTCAAATGAACCTGCAATGTTACGCGCATTACAATATGATTTTGATGTTATGGGACAATTTCATGATCGTATTCGTAGTTATTATCATACTGGAAATATGGATAATGATGAAAATAGTAAAAAAATGGAAATTATTTTTTCTGGTGGAACTTGGGAAAGTTATCCACTCGAGTATCGCGAACAAGTTATGCTAGAACTTTATTGGGCTGCTAATACATATGATATGAAACGTCCTTGTAAAACATTAGAAGAAGAAATTCATGAAAATGAAACGGCTAAATTTCGTATTATTGGTCTAACAATCGAAACACGTCCTGATAATATTTCTCCAACAACTCTACGTGATTATAGACGTTGGGGTGTAACTCGTGTTCAGATTGGTGTTCAACATTATGATGATGAAATTCTACGTAAGATGAATCGCGCTTGTTATACTAAGCATACTATTAGAGCAATCCGTTATCTAAAACAATGTGGTTTTAAAGTTGTCGTTCATCTTATGCCAGATCTTCCTGGTTCTACTCCAGAACTAGATATGTGGATGTTTGATGAAGCTATTAATAATCCTAATTTACAATTTGATGATGTAAAAATTTATCCAACAGCTGTTTGTAAATCATCAGACCCTAACCTAATTGTACATAGTGGAATTGGTGATATGTATAAAGAAGGTACATTTATGCCTTATGCAGAAAAGAATCTAGAAGCATTAATAGAAGTTCTTATTTATTATAAAAAGAAAATGCAACCTTGGATTCGAATTCAACGACTAGTTCGTGATATTCCTTCAAAAGGAATTGAAGCTGGAAATAAAATGGGAAATTTAAATCAGGTTATTATTGATAGAATGAAAAAAAATAATGAAAAGTGTGTTGGTATTAGAGAAATGGAAATTGGTAATTTAGAATTTAAAAATCTTAAATCATATTTAGTAGTTCGTAAATATAAAGCAAGCGAAGGTATTGAATATCATTTATCAATTGAAGCGCATGAAATGAATAAGATAGATTTTATTAAATATTACTGGTTTATGTTTGTTAGTTTTTTAATTTGGATATTTACAAGAAAGTGGAGATATTGGTCTGGTAATTTAGAAACATATATTGGGCTTTTTGGTTTCTTACGTCTTCGTTTTGAGCCTACACCAGGTGGAGAAAATGGTAGTATTATTCCAGAACTAGTTGATTGTGCTCTTATTCGTGAAGTACATGTTTATGGTCTTTCACTTGGTATTGGAACAAATGGAAATGGTTCACAACATCGTGGTTATGGTAAATTTCTTATGAAGAATGCTGAGAATATTTCACGAATGAATGGATATAAAAAATGTGCCGTTATTGCCGGTGTTGGCACTCGTGAATATTATAAGAAACATTGTGGATATGAACTAAAGGGAACATATATGTTAAAAAATTTATAAAAATTGAAAAATATAAATATTAAATTATTATAAATTATTATAATGGATAGTATTACTAAAAAAAAAATTAAAACTATTAATCAAATATTAGATGTATTAAACAAAGGAACTATATCTACTAATAATTATACGTCATCAAATAAACCATTTTTTATAAAAAATAGTACTGAATCATTTACTCAATATAATGATCTAAAATTAGAAATTCCAGAAAATCTAAATAATAATGTAAAACTAATTTATGAAATATTTGGTAATACACAAAAAGAAATATATTTAGATGAATGGACAATAATGAGTTTGGAAGAAGCCTTAAAAAGATATAAAGAGCTTTGTGAAAAAGGGCAAGATAATGTTTTTGATATTGGATTTCGATATCTTGGTATGGGACATATTGAAATGATTTCATGTGATTTAAAATCACATTTACTATTTTATAGACCAGATGGAGGAAGTAATGGTTGGGATAGAGAAAATAATTTTAATGAATTGATTCAAAAAGGCTCAACTCCTTATGATAAATTTCATTTTTATAAGTGGTTTTATAATATTTATAAATAATATAAAATATATAAACAATTTACGTATGTATTAAAAGCTCGTTTTTAGTACATAAAATTTTAATTTTTTTATTTCTAATACTTAGATACTGAATAAATAAATTTATAAAACCTAAACTAGTTTTTAAATAAAAATTAGTTTATTTTTTATACTTTCCGTTCTTACCATGACATCACATCTTTCTTTTTTCCTTACCACTTCTGTTTTTGTTGGTCTTGCAACAACAGATCTGAACATTAATTCAGATCATGCGAATCTAGAAACTCCATGTGCTTTTGTTCGGCCTGCAACTCCTTTACTCGGATGTGCTTTTGTTCGGCCTGCAACTCCTTTACTCGGATGTTCTTCAGTTGCTGAGCCATCCCAGCTATTACATCCATATCAACATGGATTTCCAGAGTAAAGTGATCACTTGGATCAACCAGATGACTACCTGCTAGTTCAACCAGATGACTATCTGCTAGTTCAACCATCCCAGTAGCTATCTCAATCGCTGCTTCAACACACAGCTGCTGATGTGGTGGATAGTCTTGAGCAGCCAGCATGAGAGCATCAGCTAGCTGCTTTGGCAGCTCATTCAGCGTATCCTTGTTGATAGTAGCGGTAATCACGACCATCGATGATGTATGTGGTGGAAGCGCGAGAGCGTGTAAGCGTGTGTGGTGATCTGTAGATACCAAGTTTTTTTAATGGAACCAATAAACACTTAAATTTTCAATTTTTTTATTTATCAAATAAATAAACTAATTTTTAAATAAAAATTAGTTTATTTTTATACACTTGTCTTCACTGCTTGTCTCCACATTTCTTTTACTCTATCAAATCAAGCATTTCAGTCAGAGTAAAGGCTTCATCATACTCAGTGACTGGTTGAACTTGATGAGTTTGGCACTGATGAATCAAAAACTGTTGAATCATCAAATACTGAGTTTGTGCAAAATTCAACAGCAATTGCTGTTGAATCAGCCAAGGTAAAGTTTGCTTTTTCTCTAACTGACTTGGTAGCGCTAACCACTGCTGAAACAGATTATTTTGCAGTTTGGCTAACTGAGACTGTTTTTTGTTTTCTTGATCTAACCAGTCCCAAGTTTTCTTTATCTGAACAGCATTATGCTCAGCTTGTGTTTTATTGAGCTCAAGAAACTGCTCAGAAAGCAGCTCAGAAAGCAGCTCAATAAGCTGTTCATGAAGTAGTTCGGGATGCACCTTAAGAAAAATCTCATGAAGCTCTTCAGGAACCATTTCAATAAGGGTTTCTGAAAGCAACATGTCGTTCTGTACCAACATGTCGTTCTGTTCCAACTTATTAATGCTTTCGGACATTGTTGGTTGGTAATATATAAAATTATTTCTATTAAAACAAGTAAATACATAAAATTTCAATTTTTTTAATGCTTTATCTCCATATTATACAACTATCTACTCTTTTTATATTAAGTTTAGTTTATCTTAGTAATAACATACTTCTTAATCTTTCCAATTGTTAACCTATACTTTTTTTTCTGTTTGCTCTTCAGCTTGCTCTTCTGTTTGCTTATCTGCTTCATCTTCTGCTTCATCTTCTGCTTCATATTCTGTATCCTCTTCTGCTTCTTCTTTTGATTGCTCTTCTACTTGCTCTTCTGCTTGCTCTTCTGCTTGCTCTTCTGCTTGCTCTTCTGCTTGCTCTTCTGCTTGCTCTTCTGCTTGCTCTTCTGCTTGCTCTTCTGCTTGCTCTTCTGCTTGCTCTTCTGCTTGCTC
>Ga0214921_10004165_pt1 | contig 21530 bp, 22 predicted proteins | sample LL1505_MetaG_FD_177992 | JGI IMG/M metagenome (GOLD analysis project Ga0214921, IMG submission 177992) | Freshwater microbial communities from Lake Lanier, Atlanta, Georgia, United States - LL-1505 | ecosystem: Environmental > Aquatic > Freshwater > Lake | place: USA: Georgia | collected... | reverse complement strand
CCGGGGAAAGTTTTCCCGAGGTTAAGTCCGGATTAAAGAATCGGTGGCCAGGCACGAGTTACACCTTGAAAAGTTTCTTTGCCTTCTCAATGAAGGAGTGCCCCTCGGGATGGGTGTGCTCATCACATAGCTTAGCAAACTGCTCGAGGGCTTCTTTTTGTGGAGCGCTGAGGTGTTTAGGAACCTCTACCTGAATTCGAATATGGAGGTCGCCTCGGCCACGTCCAGAGACGGAGGGGACACCTTGGCCGCGAATTCGAAAAACCTTATCGGAGGAGGTTCCTGCGGGAATCTTCAGTTTCATCTCACCATCCAAACTTGGAATACTGATTTCTGATCCTAACGCGAGTTGGGAAAAAGAGACGGGAATGTCACAGGTGAGGTCATTCTCCTCGCGGTCGAAGACTGGATGAGATTGTACTGAGAGAACCACGTAGAGATCGCCAGCGGGTCCACCACGGGAGCCTGCCTCCCCTTGGCCTGCGGAGCGAAGGCGTGAACCCGTATCCACCCCAGCGGGTATTTTGAGTTTGATTCGGGCATTTTCCTCAACTCGACCCTCCCCCCGGCACGATTTGCATGGGGTTTGAATCGATTGTCCCGAGCCACCACATTTGGGGCAGGTTTGGGCGATGGAGAAGAATCCTCGGCTGACTGCGACCTGCCCTTGTCCTCGACAGGTTGTACAGGTGACAACCTTTGAGCCAGCGGCAGCTCCAGAGCCAGAGCAAGAAGAGCAACTTACAGGTCGGCGAATGGTAATCTCTTTTTCGCATCCGCGAACTGCATCCATAAAATCGATCTCAAGGTCATAGCGGAGGTCGGAGCCTTGATTGGATCGACTGCCGCGTCTACCTCCGCCGCCCCCACCAAAGGCACCTTCGAAAATGTCCCCGAAAATGCCTGCTCCTGCGCCGCCGCCTGAACTAAAGACTTCGCGAAACACTTCGAAAGGATCGTGGAAACCGCCTGCTCCTCCCATTCCCGAGCCTGGGGCGAAGGCGCGGTGGCCGTACCGGTCATAAGCATCGCGCTTCTGCTGATCGGAGAGCACCTCATAGGCCTCCCCAATCTCCTTAAACTTTTCCTCGGCTTTTTTGTCGCCCTTGTGTTTGTCTGGGTGATGTTGTACCGCAAGTTTACGGTATGCCTTTTTAATCTCCTCTGCAGTCGAGGTGCGCGGTATTCCGAGGACCTCGTAGTAATCTTTTTTTGCTGACACGGCTTAGGAGGCGGGTGGGGCTGCGGTGATCACGCTAGCGGGGCGAAGGAGGCGATCCCCCAGTTTGAAGCCTCGCCGACGAAGATGAAGTACGGTGCCCTCTGCTTTGCCCGCTGCAGGCTCTTGGCCTAAAGCCTCGTGCCAATTGGGGTCAAACGGTTTACCGAGAGCATCGATGGGTGTGACCCCGTGATCGGTAAGGAAACGCTCAAATTGGGTTTGAATCAGCTTTACTCCAGCCACCACGGAAGCGGCGTCTGCGGTGGAAGTAGCCGCCTGCAGACCAAGCTCGAGATGATCCAAGAGGGGAAGTAGATCGGCGAGGATCGATTGGTTGGCGTATCGGAGGGATTCCTCTTTTTCACGAACAAGGCGTTTACGACTATTTTCGAAATCGGCACGTGCCCGGAGAAGCTGGTCCTTGAGAGAGGCAATTTCAGCAGCGGCTTGCTCAGCTGGAGAAAGGGCGGGTGGTGTGGGTTCGGGGTCGGCTGAGGCTGGTTTTGGCTCAGTCGCAGAGGGGGTTGTTGGATGTGGGTGCTTTGACTTCATGCAAGTAGTAAAAGTATAGCAGATCGGCGCCTATTTTGAGCAAAAAGTGTGGCCCCAAGGAGGCGATTGTTACGATCTATACAAAAAGTGGGAACCGTAAGCGGACCGGCTTTTGAGGGTTACTGTTCACTCCACAAAAAGTGGCGATTGCGGAGATCTTCGATTTTCCGCGTGAAGGCTAGCTGGCTTGGGCCACCTGCGTTTTCAAGAATTCGATAAATGGCCAGGGCACCTCGGAAATCTCCCTTTTTTTCCTGGAGTCTTGCCGCCTCGGCTCCTGCTCGTGCAAACCAGAGGTATTCGGGCTGGGCGGTACCAGGAGAGGGGGTGGATTGCTTTGCGTAGAGGACGTCGAGATAAGCCTGCAGGGCGTCTTCTTCCCGCCCGAGCTGTTCGAGGGATTTGCCACGAATATAACCGGCCTCGTTTCGATCTGCCGCGTCGGCTGCTGGGCTTGCGATTAGGGCAGAGGCGGTCGAGGTGGCTCGTTCGAGGCTGGCACGGTCGGTGCCTCCGATGGCGAACTCACAGGCAAGGCGTCGTTTTGTGATTTCGACCCACGCTCGCTGGTCGGGGGTTTTATTGGCAAGAAGTGAGTTGGCGATCTGTAGGCCGCCGGGGTAGTCGCCCGAAGTACGGGCGGCATCAATTTCAGCCAATCGTGCATCAAGCCGAAGGGGGGATGTTTCAGGGAGCGCGCGGAAGAGCTTTACGGCCTCTTCAGGATTGCCAAGTGCCAGAGCGCTGAGCCCAGCGTAGTAGAGTGCGTCATCGGCTAAGGGATCCTTGGGAAACTTGGCGGCCATTTCGCGGAAGCTGGAGAGGGCTTCACCGTGATTTTTGTCCTCGTAGTGGGTTTGACCAATCTGAAAGGCAAGGGAGGGCGCCAGACTGCTCTCGGGAAATCGAGCCAGGATCTTGGCGAACTCGGATCGAGCTTGAGCTCCCGTGAGTTCCCGCTGTCGAAGGCGGGCTTCGATTCCTGAGGCAAGGGCTTGGGGTAGTAGATTCGATTTGGGAAAACTCTTTTCGAATTCAGCAAAAGCATTAATTGCACCGGGGTAATCGCCCGTACGGAGGAGTGAGCTAGCGCGACGCAAAGCAGCTTCATCCTTGAGGGATTCAGAGCCTGGAAGTTTTGAAACTTCGGCCAGAGCAGACCGACTGGCAGGGGAATCCCCTTTGCTTTCGAGCATGCGGCCTCTTTCTAGGGCGAAGGCGGCCCGACGACTGCTTTCAGGGTATTTCTTGGTGAAGAGCTCTTCTAGGCGCCCAAAGGTAGCAGGGTCGGGCTGACGGGCGGCTGCGAGGGCGGCGTTGAAGTAAGCCTGCTCCGATAGATTGGGATCGGGAGCGGAGGCGGCTGCCTTTTCCCAAAGGGCGGAAGATTCCGACGCTTTGCCCTCCTGTAAAAGTAGATTAGCAAGTGCGGCTTGCCCTTGGTAAAGAATCTCTGGAAGAAGATTTTCCCGTAAAAGAAGTGCTTCGAGCTTTTCTCGTGCAACAGCGGGTTGGCCTTGTTTAACCAAGGCTTCGGCTAGTAGGAGGGTAGCCGCGGGCAGGGCAGGCGAAGTGGGATAGGTTTTCATCAAACTATCCAGATCAGCGATGGCGGCTTCGGCATTTCCCGAATCGAGGGCACTTGCGGCAAGGAGGAGCAGTGCGGGGGCATAACGGCCTCTTTTCTCGTCATCACTTTCACGGTCGCGAACGGAATCTCGTAGCCGGAGGGAGGCGGTGGGTAGGGATTGAGCAGATTTTGCCGAGGCGAGATATTCCCTGGCTGCAGTGAGATAGGATTCGGGCTCGCCCCCGCGGTCTAGAGCTTTTTCAAAGGCAAGGGCTGCATCGGCCGGCTTTTCTCGGGCGCGGTCGATTTGGCCAATGGCGATCCACGCTTGGGTGACAAGATCCCGGGTTGCATTCTTTCCTTCTTCGATCACTTTTTCAAAAAGGGCCCGTGCCTCATCCGCCTTGCCGCGAACGGATAGGAGTCTCGCCTTCCAGTAGGTAGCCTCAGCAAGAATTGAAGGAGGGCTTTTGGGAGAGATCTTTGCAAGGGCATCATTGGCATCTTCCGACTTGCCCTCCGAAAGAAGTATTTTCACAAGAAGAAGCCGGGCGGTGTCTTGAAAGGGGTTCTTCGGCTCAGCCAGAATCTCGTTAAGCTCCCGAGTCGCTTCGGTGTTGTTGTTCAGCTGAAGCCAAGAGTTAATCAGGCCCAAGCGCACTTGGTTTGCCATGGCTGGAGTCAGGCTTTCTTTTTGCGCCTCTTGCCATGCAGTCAGTGCCTCTTTCCAGCGACCCGATTCGCTCAGAGCAGCCGCGCGAGTGGTGCGATATCGGGCATTGAGCTCGACAGGATAACTCTTGGGAAGTGCGGTCAGCGCTTCGTTGGGTCGATAATCGAGCAAAAGAGCTTCAGCCAGCAGAAGCTGAGCTTCGGGTTGAGGGGTGCTGCTGTTTTTTTCCAACCAGGCACTGATTCGGGATGCGGCATCTCGACCAAGACCGTCTTGTATCATTTCCGTGGCGATTCGAAGATCTTTGGGCAGTTCGGCCGTAGCCGCGAAAAGCGTAAGATGAAAAAGGAGGAGAGAGACGAGGAGTTTCATCGTCCGGAGAGGATCTTTCCTGTGGCACTTGTAGGATGTTTGGCAAGGTCTTGAGGGGCTCCTTGCGCCACGATCTGGCCTCCAGATTGCCCTCCGCCGGGACCAAGATCGACGATCCACTGAGCGTGTCGAATGATGTCGGGATGGTGCTCCACGACCACGAGTGTATGGCCAGAATCACATAAATCGAAGAAAACCGACAAAAGGTTTTCTACCTCGGCTAAGTGCAGACCGGTGGTGGGTTCATCTAAGAGGTAAAGAGTGGGTCCATGGGTCCGTTGCGCCAAGGCGGAGGCTAAGCGAACTCTTTGGGCTTCACCTCCCGAGAGCCGATCGGCCGACTGCCCAACTGGAAGATATCCCAAGCCAACCTTTTGCAGAGCGCTGAGGGCGGCGGCCAGTGGGGGAATGGGGCGGAGCAGATCAAGAGCACCATCAACGGAAAGCTGAAGAATTTGGGCGATGGAGTGTCCCCGGTAGGTAATCGATAATGTCTCCCGATTATATCTTTGCCCATGGCATGTAGGGCAGGGCGCGATGGCTTCGGGAAGAAGTTGAAGTTGGACGGCTACTTCGCCTAAACCGCAGCAGGTTTCGCAACGGCCACCGCGGACATTGAAGCTAAAACGCGACGGGCCAAACCCGCGGGCTTTGGCGGAGGGAAGAGAGGCAAATAGTTTCCGCAACTCATCCCAAGCGCCAAGAAGAGAGAGAGGGTGGGAGCGAGATTGGCGGGAAAGGGGAGATTGATCGATTACGATGGCACGCGAAAGAGGTTCTACACCCGAAAGGGAGTGGAATGGTCCTGGGGCTGGGGCGGAGGATGGTGATCCGAAATGTCGAAGGAGGGCGGGGGCTAGGGTATCAAAAATAAGAGAGCTTTTACCGGAGCCGCTGACACCAGAAATGCAGCTCAAGGCTCCCAAGGGAAGGGATAGATCTAGATTCTTTAAGTTGTGGGTCGTGACCCCTTTGAGTTGGAGCCAGTCGTTGAATCTAGCGGGACGAGGGGGGGAAGAGATTTTTCTACGGCCGGAAAGAAAAGCACCCGTGAGAGAGTGAGAAAGAGAGGAAATCTCCTTCGGGGTGCCTTGTCCGGTGATTTGTCCGCCTGAAGAGCCGGCACCTGGACCGAATTCGATGAGGTAGTCGGCACGCCGAAGTGTCTCCTCATCGTGTTCGACGACAATGAGTGAATTTCCAAGATCGCGAAGGTGGAAAAGAAGATCGAGGAGACGGGAGTGGTCTGCTGGGTGGAGGCCGATACTTGGCTCATCCAAAACATAGAGAACTCCTGTTAACCCTCCTCCCACTTGAGTGGCGAGGCGAGCGCGACGATACTCACCACCGGACAGGGTATCGACCGACCGGTCAAGCGAGAGGTATCCCAGACCGAGCTGATCTAAAAATGAGAGGCGCTGAAGAAGAGCAGTCTGCAGGGTTGGAAAGGCGTGGGAGGCGGGTCCTGCGGGCGGAGCCAGTTGCTTTAACCAAGCGAGAACTTCGGAAACGGAGAGTTTACAAAGAGATGCGATCGAGTGGCCTCGGTCTGGAGGGCCACCAAGAGTTACAGAAAGAGCGAAGGGTTGGAGTCGGTTTCCTCGGCAGATGGGACATGGACCAGGGGAGAAAAAGCGCTGGAGGCGGGTTCGGGCAGCATTGGAGGAGGTCTCGCTCAGTTGGCGAGAAAGTTCAGGAATAAGACCCTCCCAGGGCTTTTTATTGAAAAAGGGGCGACCTTGGGAGCCGTGCAGTAGGGTCTCTTTCTGTTTTTTCGGCCAATCGGCTAGCGGTGTTGAGTTAGGAATTTTTGACTTCTGCACAAATTCCCGGCCGAGGGCTCGGTAGTAGGATCGGATTTTTGGGTGGGCGCGATTCCAAGGGGCGATAGCACCCTTTTCGATTGAGAGTGATGGGTCGGGAATCATTTTTAGTGGGTCGGGGAGGAGGCAAGTTCCCAGGCCGGTACAGTTGGGGCAGGCTCCGTCGGGGCTGTTAAAGGAGAAGTGGCGTGGGGTAAGTGTGGGCGTGGGTAATCCGGTCTCTGGGTCGGTCGGCTGAGTGGAGAAGGAAAGATCCTCTTCGGCTAAGATCTTGGAGAAGTCAGGGGGTGTCCATGCCACAATCACCTTTCCTTGACCTAGGCGAAGGGCCAGTTCTACCGAATCGTTGAGACGACCCTTTGCGGCGGGCTGAAGAGTAATTCGGTCGACTACGATATCGAAGGGTGTGGTGGGCGAGTCTGAGTCGAGCTCGAGAATTTTAGTAGCCTTTCGGATTCGTAGAAACCCCTCTTTTTTGAGGCGAACCGGATCGGCCTGAGTGATCGGGGCAAGAAGAAGGATGGAGCGACCTGCGCCTTTTTTCATGATTTGATCCACGATTTGCTGAGGAGAATAAGAGAGAAGGGGATGACCGGTTTTTAAATCATGGGGGGTGCCATGAATGGCGAAGAGAACCCGCAAGTGATCGTGAATTTCGGTAGAAGTGGCAAGAGTGGAGCGGGCCGATCCGCCAGCCTGGCGCTGTTCGACTGCGAGGGTGGGAGAAAGACCCTCGATCGTATCTACGGCGGATGCGGGCAGCTGAGAAAGGTGGTGTCGGGCGTGGGAGGAAAGGCTCTCGAGATAACGCCGTTGTCCCTCAGCATAAATGGTGTCGAAGGCGAGAGAAGATTTTCCAGAGCCCGAGGGACCCGTAAAGACAACCAACTTATGGCGCGGAATATCGAGTGAGAGATTGGCGAGATTGTGTTGTCGGGCACCGCGGATGCGGAGGAGATCGCCGGGGCGGCTCACGGTGGGGGCCAAAGCGGGCCCAAGATGGGGCTTAGGAAGCCGCGGCGGGCGATGGATCGACGTGGATGCGGCGATTGCTTTTATCGAAGCGAACCCGGCCGTGGGAGAGGGCGAAGAGGGTGTGATCGCGTCCCATTCCAACGTTCTGTCCTGCTTGAAATTTTGTGCCGCGTTGACGGATGATGATGGAGCCAGCGGAGATGGTTTCCCCACCAAAACATTTCACGCCGAGCCGTTGGCTGCGACTATCGCGTCCGTTCCGTGTCGATCCTTGTCCCTTTTTATGCGCCATGACGTTTTTCCTTGGTTATTTGCCGGCTTGGATCTTTTGAATTTTGATCCGAGTCCGAGCCTGACGATGACCTACGGTGCGGTGATAACCTTCCCGGCGACGGTACTTAAAGGCGATTACCTTTGGGGCACGATCGTGATGAACAACTTCGGCCACGACTTTCGCTCCGGCGACGGTGGGTTTGCCGATTTGGACTTTGCTGTCTTGGATAACAAGAAGAACGTCAGAAAACTCGGTCGAAGATCCAGCGGCAGTAGTAAGACGTTCAATCTCAAGGGTCTCGCCTTCGCTCACCTTGTACTGTTTGCCTCCAGTTCGTATGACGGCCACATTTGCCATAAGGGTAAAGAGTATCGGAAAAAGAGGGGGCGAGCAAGGCGGGACTTTTTTTAAGAGAGGAGTGAGGAAACGATCAAGTTACGACCAGGTGCAGGCTAGAAGAGTCTATAATTTCGGGGCGTTTTTGAATGAGGAGCGGACGAGAAGGAGGTCTTCGTGGCGGGCTCGACGGCGTTGATACCGCTTTTCAACCTCCTCAATCAATCGTTCCCAAACATCGGTCGGCAACAGCTTGGGGGTTTCCCACTTATCCGCCCCTTTTTCTTTCCTCTGCCAGTGGACCACTCCAGAGAAAAGGGAGACCCGGTAGGTGGCGGTGGGGCGATCCCCATCTCCTTTTTCCGTCCACTCCATCGAGCGGCGCATGGCGGGGGATTATAGTTCGCCGCGGGCAACTGCTTCGCGAGCGAGACGTTCGGCTTCTTTGACCCGCTCTTTTTCTGCTTTGGTCGTCCAGTCGTCCCACGACTTGCCAAAGGCAGGGTCTTCGCCAGTGAAGTGAACCGCGGTCACCTCTTGCGCCGAGAGAGTTTGGGGAACCGAGTCTTTGCCTTGAGGAATGTAAAGGTGAACCACTCCGGGGGTCGCATCATAGCGGAAAACAAAGCCGACGACCTTTTTCCCTTGGGCAAGTTCGAGGGTGACATCGCCGCGATAGTCGAAAGCGGTTTGCAGAGCGTTGTTCCGGGCCTCTGGGCTTGAGCAGGCGAGAGTTGTGCCCTCGATCGATCCGGGTTTATGGCTAGGGAGGGCGTGTTTATCGGCTTGGGGCATAAGAAAAGGGGAAGCTGACGAAGGGTCAGGTTCCGTAGGCGATGGCCGCTTTTACTGTCCGGGCAAAGCCAGGGAGCGATCCAAAGGTATCGTCAACCGAACTAGCTTCGTATCCGCAATGAACCATGCAGTCGCGGCACTTCTCGTTGCCACTTTTTTGGCCGTACTGTTCCCACGCGGTGTCTTGCATGAGTTGTTGGAAGGTGGGGACGTAGCCGTCTTGGAGGAGGTAACAAGGTTTCTGCCAACCGAAGACGTTGAAGGTGGGATTTCCCCAAGGGGTACAATCGTAATCGACGTTGCCTTGGAGGAATTCAAGGAAATTGGGGGAAAGATTAAATTTCCAAGATTTTTTGCGGTTCGCGAGTATCTCGTGGAACAGCTTTTTCGTTCGATCGCGCCCGAGGAAGTGCTCTTGATCGGGAGCTTTTTGGTAGCTGTACCCGGGTGAAAGCATCATGCCCTCCACTTTCAGTTTCATCATCTCATCAAAAAATTCGCGAACGCGAGAGGGATTTGCTCCTTCGAAAAGAGTGGTATTGGTGGTGACGCGGAACCCGCGGGCAACAGCTTCCTTAATTCCCTCAAGAGCGATCTTGTAGGTGCCATCACGGCAGACGGCGGCGTCGTGCTCAGGCTCCAATCCGTCCATATGTACGCTGAAGGTAAGGTATTTTGTCGGCTTAAAGAGATCGATTTTCCGCTTGAGAAGGAGGGCATTCGTGCAGAGGTAGATATACTTTTTGCGAGCCACGAGACCTTCGACGATTTTATCGATCTCGGGATGGATGAGGGGTTCGCCTCCAGGAATTGAGACCATCGGAGCACCGCACTCATCTGCCGCGGCCCAGCACTGCTCTGGGGTCAAACGTTTGTTGAGTACGTGATCGGGATATTGGATTTTGCCGCATCCGGCGCAGGCCAAGTTGCAGCGGAAGAGGGGTTCGAGCATCAAAACGAGGGGGTAACGCTTGTTGCCGCGCAACTTTTGACCCAACACGTAGGAGGCGACTGTCCAAGCTTGGCTAATAGGAACTGGCATATAGGAATAGTGAGAGTACAAATAGAAACGAAGATGTCAACGGAACGCAAGCACCTCAGAAGCAGATGTAACCCGCTGATGGGAAACGGCTCATGAAAATAGGCCTACTCCAGAGCAACTTTACTGTGGGAGATTTTGCCCAAAATGCAGAGAAAATCGTTTCGGCCTATGAGCAGGCGGTTCGAGGTGGGGCAGAGCTTTGTATCAGCACGGAGTTAGGCTTGTGTGGGTATCCGCCGAGAGATTTGTTAAATCGCAAAGATTTTATTCAATCGCACGATGCTGCGCTGAAAAGGGTAGCCAAGAGGGTGGGCCGAATTCCTCTTTTTATCGGGGGGATTGCGCCAACGCACAAAAAGGCGGGGCGACCGCTTTTCAATGCGGCTTTTCTTCTGGAAAAGGGGAAGTCACGGTTGATCGCGCAAAAAAGACTCCTACCGACGTACGATGTTTTTGATGAGGACCGCTATTTCGAGCCAGGGGTGGGTTCTCAACCCGTACGAGTTGGCGGAATCAAAGTGGGGGTAACGATCTGTGAAGATATTTGGAACGACGAGGATCTTTGGCCAGAGAGAAGATACCGAACCGACCCAGTTCGGGAGCTGGCGAAAAAGGGGATCGATCTGCTGATTAATCTTTCAGCTTCCCCCTGGCACATTGGAAAAGAGAAAGTGCGGTATCGGCTACTAGCGGAGGTCGCGAGGCGGGAGAAAATTCCTGTAGTTCAAGTCAACCAGGTTGGGGGGAATGATGAGCTGGTTTTTGATGGTCAAAGTATGGTGGTGGGTCGACGGGGTGGACTTCTGGGCATGGGAGCGGCCTTTCAGGAGGAGATAAAAGTAGTGGATTTAGAGGGGGTAGAGAGCAAACCAAGTTGGGTTGGGGATGAGGAGCAACTTTTCCGTGCCCTCGCTTTAGGAACAAAGGATTATTTACAGAAGTGCGGATTCAGAGAAGTAGTCTTGGGATTGAGTGGGGGTATTGATAGTGCGTTGACTGCGGTCATCGCGGCCGAGGCCCTGGGTAAGGACAAGGTTTTGGGGGTAGCCATGCCGAGTCGGATTTCCAGCGCGGGCAGCGTGGCGGATGCGGAGGCCTTGGCCAAGAATTTAGGAATCCAGTACACCAAGATTCCGATCGAGGCACCATTTGAGACCGTCTTGAAGTCGATTGCGCCCGCCCGGGGTGGGAAACAAGGGGGGGTAACGGAAGAGAATCTTCAGTCGCGTCTACGCGGGTTGATTTTGATGGCGATTTCCAATGATTCAGGCCGCTTGCTTTTGACCACTGGCAACAAGAGCGAGATGGCGGTGGGATATTGCACTTTATATGGAGATATGTGCGGGGCACTGGCAGTCATTGCCGACGTGCCTAAGACATGGGTCTATCGAATTTCAAAGTGGATTAACCGAAAAGGTGAAGTGATTCCGCGGGATTCGATTGAAAAAGCGCCAAGCGCGGAATTACGGCCCGACCAAAAAGATCAGGATAGCTTGCCACCGTATGAGGAGTTGGACCGGATTTTAGAAAGCTACGTGGTGAATGAGGGATCGATTCAGGGAATGGTGAAGAAGGGTATTTCTCGCCCAGTGGCGGAGGAGATCGTGCGGAAAATCGACCTTTCTGAATATAAGCGGCGGCAAGCTGCCCCAGGATTAAAAGTCACGACGAAGGCGTTTGGGATGGGGAGAAGGGTCCCTTTAGCTCAGCGTTTCGATCCCCGATCGGTAGGTCTGTCCGAGAAGCGGAAGTCGTAGCGCTTCATAATTCCGCCGACCTCTCTCTTGATCCAGGCCGACGAGAGTCCGTACTCCTCCAACGTATATTGGTGGGAGCTTTTGTATTCGAGGGCGCGCTTGGCCTCTTTTTGAATCCTTCGTGTGGCAGAAGGGGTGAGCGGAATTCCAAAGTGGCGATAGATCGACCGAGCCGCCCGGTCTGGATGGCGTACGAGGTCGGTGTAGAAAATTCGCAGGTAGTTCTCGGAGCGTGAGGTGATGTCATTCTTTTCCAAGTGGAGAAACCAAGCGGCAGCAAGCTCGGCATATTCCAAGGATTCACGGCTTTTCTTGATGATCGAGGGATCCACCCAGTTCCAGACAGTATAAAAAACACTGATGTGGGAGGGGATCGATTCTACCGGGTTGCGCAAAATATTGACGATGCGGGCGTCTGGGAATTCTGCCTTGAGGCACTCGATCGAACCGGAAAGCTGGGTGGCTTTGGAGAGAAGAATCTTTTCCGGCCCATTGAGGTAGAGGTGTCGCTGAAGGCAGGAGCGGTAGTAGCGCATGAGGCGTCGGCGTTGTCGGGGGGGGAGATCATCGGCAAAGCCCGCACCCCAAAGAGCACGAACGAAAGGGAAAAGAAGATAGATAGCCTCGGTGACAAAGGTGTAGACAAAGTAGCCATCATCCTCTTCCGGTTCGGCAAAGCGCATTTTATGCATCCCATCCCAGCCTCCAAAGCAGTGACGTTCGATCCAGCAAGAGATATCGAAAAGAAGCCCCCCCTTTTGGCGGCTGGCCAGAGCAATGGATTGAATGATCTTTTGAATCGTGATGCTGGGAAAAATAGTTTGATACATGAGAACGGGGGCGAAGGTGCCCCGGTTTTTCGCCAGCAGTTTTTGGAGAAAGGTGGTGCCGCTACGGGGCGGGGCGATAATGAAAACGGGTTGCCGAATCTTCTGGCGACGAAATTCGGGATAAAGGATGTGGTCAAGAGCCCGACCAATGGCCACAACAACCCAGAAGCAAATGAGGAGGGAGAGAAAAAAGGTCACGATCACCCAGCGACGAAGTTGGAAGGGGCGCTCGAGGTAGGACAGATAAAGAGCTTTGGCGGTCAGGCCTAAATTCAGGTACATAAGGTTTAGCTTTTTTTAGTGGAAAAGGCAGTTAGGACAATGCAAACCCCCGCTCCCTCATGACCCTTGATTTTCTCATCACCGCGATATCCGATTTTCGCTACTTGGCGATGTTCGGGATCCTCTTTCTTTCAGCGATGGGAGTGCCGCTGCCGGAGGAACCTTTGCTGGTGGCGAGTGGATTGTCGGTGGGTTGGGGAACTTCGAATTACTGGGTCACGTGTGGGGCTTGTCTCTTGGGAATCCTCTGCGGAGATTTATGGGTTTATTTTTTAGGCAGGCGTGGGGGAGAGTGGTTTTTGCAAACGAGGATCGGATCGTTGGTTTTCTCGGTAAAGCGGCAAGAGAGAATTCAGCAGCTTTTTGCCAAGCACGGGATGAAAACGGTTTTTTTGGGAAGATTTATTCCAGCAGTGCGTTTTGGAGTTTTCTTCTTCGCGGGTCGGCATCGGATGAACCTTCGGAAGTTTGTTGGATTGAATGCGATTGGGGCACTGATTTATGCGCCGTTCTGGATCTGGCTGAGTGCTTTGGCAGGGGAACGGTTTGCGCGTACCCCCGCGGCAAGCCGCTTGGCTGAGAAGTGGGTGGAGCAGGGGAGTATGATTTTGGTTGGTTTGGTTCTGGTGGTGGCCCTGGCCATGTTTTGGGGAGCAGGGAAAAAGAAGGGGTAAATTACCGGGAGTAGTTCCACTCCCTTGTGCTGTACCGATCTTTTTCCAGTTGGTCAGCTTGTTGAAGCTCATCTGAGGTGAGAGCGGATGGGTCGGGAGTATCTTGGAGGCAGGAAGCGAGACAGATTGGAAGAAGTTCGATGAGGCGAGGGGGTAGGGTTTTGGGAAAAAGTATACTGCCTTGATGGAGGCACCCCTGTTTTGTGCGTCGTTGAGCTGCGCCTGCCAGCTTATGGCCGCCGGAGTCGAGGACATCGGCAGGAACCGGCTTGAGGAAGCATGAAGGGTCATCCTCTTTTGGTTGGGCGGTGGCAAGGCGACAGGGAGTCCCACTTTCTTGAATCGCTTGAGCGACCGCTTGATGAATGGTTTTGTAGGAGGCGAGAGTTCCTGCGGTGGTTAAGGGGTGGGAGGCGGGGAAAACGAGCGTGTAGGTGAGGTCTTTTCCGTGTTCGACCAGACCTCCCCCCGTGTAGCGGCGGACCATGGGACGATCGCCTGGGGCAACAATTGCTTTTTGGAAATAACCCAGAGAAACACACGGCTGGCCCCATGAGTAGATTCGCAGGGCTGGGGATTGGACGTGGCGAAGAAGCGCTTCGTCGATGGCCATATTGCGGGCGGGGGAGGAGGCGGGGTGAAGTAGAAGTCGAAAGGCCATCTCCTACGATGGGAAGATCAGGTGGGGCGGGCAAGAGTTGCCAGCGTTCTAAGATTTGCTAACGAAAGGGGATGAAACAGTTATTTGCACTTTGCCTCTTCACGATCCTTGGCTTAGCGGGTTGTGCGAGTTCGGGAAATCGAGATGCGGGGGTGGCGATGATCTTGTCGGACGTGCCTTTCAAAGAGGCGGGGCCCAATCAGGTAACCCCTGCCACCTCCACCCTCAAGAGGGGTGATCGGGTCAATGTTCGCAGAGTGATTGGGGATTACGCGGAAGTGGAGACGATGGATCATCGGCGGGGATATGTTCCGACGGGCGTTTTAGAAGACCAGTAAATCGGAAAAATAATTGGCGTTGGGGCGAGGGAGGTTTATGTTTGGTTTGTGGGGAGTCTGGACGGCCGGGCTGAGAGTCGGGAACCTTGGTCCCGAGACCCGAATAACCTGATGCGGGTCATGCCGCCGTAGGGAAGGAGGACGTCCCTTTTCCCTTGGCAGCCGCGGAAGGGGAAGGAGTTAAGAATGAGTCAAAAGATTAAGGTCCCGAAGATTGAAGAGCTGGAAGATTTGGAAGGGATGAAGCGGGTGTATGTCTCTGGTTCCCGCCCTGATGTGAAGGTCCCCTTTCGTGAAATTGACTTACAACCCACACGCCAACCGGACGGAAAGCTTTTAGAAAATGAGCCGGTGCGGGTTTACGACACTAGCGGACCTTGGGGGGATCTGGATTTTCACGGGGATGTGAGACGAGGATTGCCCGCCCTGAGGGATGGGTGGATCGCAGAGCGGGGGGATACGGAAACCTATGTGGGTCGGTCTGTGCGCCCCGAGGACAATGGCCTTTCAGGTTCAAATGGGGCAGTCCGAGAGCAGTTTCCTGGGATTTCGAGAAAGCCCAGCCGCGCCAAAGCGGGATCCGTCTCGCAGCTAAACTATGCCCGCAAAGGGGTCGTTACCCCGGAGATGGAGTTCATTGCGATTCGAGAAAATATGAAACTGCAGGCAGCGAAGGAGGCGGTGGAGATGTCGGCCCAAGCACCGCGAGATAATTTGCGCTTTCAACATCCAGGCCATTCGTGGGGTGCGGCCATTCCCCAGGAGATCACCCCAGAGTTTGTGCGGAGCGAGGTGGCGCGTGGGCGGGCGATTATCCCTGCGAATATCAATCACCCGGAGCTGGAGCCGATGATCATTGGGAGAAACTTCTTAGTGAAGATCAACGCCAACATTGGCAACAGCGCGGTGGCCTCCTCAATTGAGGAGGAGGTAGAAAAGCTGCGCTGGTCGATTCGTTGGGGTGCCGACACGGTGATGGATTTATCGACCGGAAAAAATATTCATCAGACGCGGGAATGGATTTTACGTAACTCTCCTGTACCGATCGGCACGGTGCCGATTTATCAGGCCCTGGAAAAGGTGGGGGGCAAGGCAGAAGAGCTGAATTGGGAAGTCTTTCGGGATACTTTGATTGAGCAGGCAGAGCAGGGTGTAGACTACTTTACGATCCATGCGGGAGTCCTCCTGCGCTTTGTGCCTTTGACGGCGAAGCGAATGACTGGAATTGTCAGTCGTGGCGGATCGATCATGGCCAAGTGGTGTCTCTCCCACCATAAGGAGAACTTCCTTTGGACTCATTGGGACGACATCTGCGATATCATGGCGGCATATGATATCAGTTTTTCGATCGGGGATGGGCTACGGCCGGGATCGCTGGCCGATGCCAACGATGAGGCGCAGTTTGGCGAGCTCAAGGCGCAGGGGGATTTGACGAAGCGGGCGTGGGAGCGGGGAGTGCAAGTGATGAATGAGGGGCCGGGTCATGTCCCCATGCATATGATTCAAGAAAACATGGAGAAGCAGTTGGAGTGGTGTCACGAGGCGCCCTTTTACACCTTGGGACCGCTGACCACGGATATCGCCCCTGGATATGATCACATCACCTCTGCCATCGGGGCGGCGATGATCGGCTGGTATGGATGCGCCATGCTCTGTTATGTCACACCGAAAGAGCATTTGGGTCTGCCCAATCGTGACGATGTGAAAGCAGGAGTGATCGCCTACAAGATCGCGGCGCATGCAGCGGATTTAGCCAAGGGACATCCCGGGGCGCAGTATCGGGACAACGCTTTATCGAAGGCGCGATTTGAGTTTCGTTGGCGGGATCAATTCAATCTTGGATTAGATCCGGTGACGGCCTTGAAGTATCACGATGAGACCTTACCCGCAGAGGGGGCCAAGAGTGCTCACTTCTGCTCGATGTGTGGACCTCAGTTCTGCTCGATGAAGATTACGGAAGATGTCAGAAAGTACGCGGCCGATTTGGGGCTGAAGCAGGAGGAGGCCTTGCAGAAGGGGATGAAAGAGAAGTCGAAGGAGTTTGTGGAGAAGGGTGCTGAGGTGTACGCCAAGGCCTGATTCAACCACCCATTTTCAAAATTGCCTGAAAAAGGGCGGCAGGAACTGGCATGACGGAGAGGCGGGATTGGCGAAGAAGCAGGAGTTCAGAAAACTTTTTCTCGGCTTTCAGTTGATCGAGGGTCACGGGCTTATCTAGAGCCCGTGTCGCCCCTAGAAGCACGGAGCTCCACTCCTCTCCTTGGGGTGAGGTGGGATCTGGAAAAGCGGTTTTCAGGACTTGGGCAATTCCGACGACGGCCTTCTCATCCACGCTATGGTAGTAGAGAACTTGATCCCCCACCTGCATGGCGCGCAGAAAGTTGCGGGCTTGATAGTTTCGCACCCCATCCCAGATCGTCTTTTTCTCCTTACAAAAGAGAGAGAAGGGATATTTGGAGGGTTCCTGTTTGACCAGCCAGTAGTTCATTGAAGATTATCTTTAGTGCAGATAGAAAAAAAATGAAGGTTAAGTTAAGGGTTAAGCATGAAGTCCCTTGGGTAAGCACCTCTGAAGACAACATCTTTCAGACTCCCCCTTGGGTCAAATTTTGCTACTCTTAGGAGATGCACCGTTTTCAAAGAAAAGGGGGAGCCCTTTATGCCGAGGGAGTCAGCTTGGATGGGCTGGCCCATCGATTAGGCACTCCTCTCTATGTCTATTCGGCGGGAACTATTTTGGATCACTATCGGCGTTTGCGATCTGTTTTGCGGGCGGTCGATCCTCTGATCTGCTACTCGGTCAAGGCCAACAGCAACTTAGCCATCCTCTCTCTTTTGGCTCGAGCAGGCAGCGGCTTTGACGTGGTTAGTGGTGGGGAGTTGGAGCGGGTGAGAAAGGCGGGTGGAAAACCGACCCGATGTGTTTTTGCGGGAGTCGGTAAGACGGATGAGGAGATCGAGTTGGGTCTCCGATTACGGGTGAAGGCGTTCCATGTCGAGAGTGAGGAGGAGCTGGAGCAGATTGCTACCGTTGCGGGGCGCAAGAAGGGTCGACGTGCACCCATTGCTTTGCGGGTGAACCCAGATGTTGAGGCGGGCGGCCACGCCAAGATCACCACAGGCACCTACGCCAATAAGTTTGGCATTCCGTTTGAGCAGATCGCCGCGGCCTACCGACGGGCTGGGGCAGATTCGAGGCTGCAGCTATGCGGAATTCAGATGCATATTGGATCGCAAATTACTCAGGCGGCCCCTTTTCGCGCGGCGGTGAGAAAGATGATCCCCTTGGTCAAGCGCTTGCGTGATCGGCATGGGCTAGAGTACTTCGATGTCGGTGGTGGAGTGGGAATTGTCTATGAGGATGCTCTCGCAAGTGGTCGGGATGGTTGGTGGAAGTCTTCCAGCTCCAAGCGAGCGATGACTTTGGCTGATTACGCGACCTCTCTCGTGCCAATGTTGCGTGATCTCGAGATGGAAATTTTGCTGGAACCAGGTCGTTTTCTTGTTGGAAACGCCGGTGTTTTGGTAACGGAAGTTCTCTATCGCAAAGAGACGGGGCGGAAACATTTCACCATTGTGGATGCTGGAATGAATGATTTGGTCCGGCCTGCTTTGTATGAGGCGTATCATCAGATCGAGCCCGTGGGCAAGCCCCGTCCCGGAGCCCTTTGCACTGATGTGGTTGGCCCAGTCTGCGAGTCGGGTGATGTCTTTTGTCACGACCGCTCCCTCCCGCCTCTGCAGCGCGGGGACCGGGTTGCGATTCTTAGTACGGGAGCCTACGGATTTTCGATGAGTTCGAATTACAACACGCGTCCTCGCCCGGCGGAGGTTTTGGTTTCTGGAACCCGAGCTCGGGTAGTTCGACCCCGCGAGCGGGTTGCCTCATTATGGCAAGGGGAGAAGAGGTCGTGAGTCGGGCGGTTCGATTTTGGAAGCTGGAAGGCGCGGGAAACGACTTCCTTGGATTGGATGGCAGAGCGGGTGGCTTTAAATTGAAGCGTCAGCAGATCGCTGACTTGTGCGATCGTCGCCGAGGGGTAGGAGCGGATGGTGTTCTTGTCGTAGAGAAGCCCAAGGTACGGGGAGCTGATTTTCGAATGCGTTACTATAACTCGGATGGTGGTGAGGCGGAAATGTGCGGAAACGGCGCCCGCTGTTTTGCTCTTTTGGCGCGGGCAGTATCGGGTCGGAAAGGAAATGAGCTACGTGTTCAAACTCAGGCGGGGTTCCTGACTTTGCGAATGTCTGGCCGAGAGGTTCAAGTTTCGATGACCGAACCGACCAAGCTTCGATTAGGAAAAAAAGTGGTGGTGGCTGGTCGCAAAGTGGTGGTCGATTTTCTCAATACTGGGGTTCCTCATGCGGTGCTGTTTGTGCGATCCGTCCGATCGGTCGATGTGGCCAAACAAGGCCGAGCTATTCGTTATCACTCCGCTTTTGCGCCATCGGGTACCAACGTGAACTTTGTTGAGATAGGACGGGGCAACAGAATCCATGTTCGAACCTACGAAAGAGGAGTGGAGGGAGAGACGCTCGCTTGTGGCACGGGCGTAGTGGCTGCCTCGATTCTCTCGAATCTTCGGCGGGGATTGCGATCGCCCATTTTGGTAACGACTCGCGGCGGGGACAATGTACGGGTGGGGTTCTCGATGGTGAATGGGCACGCCAGAAAAGTTACCCTGCAAGGGCCAGCCCGAATCGTGTATAAAGGATTTCTCCATGTTTAAGGGCACCTACACTGCCATGGTCACCCCATTTCGAAATGGGCAAGTGGATGTAAAAGCTTTTGAAGCTTTGATCGAAAAGCAAGTGGCTGCAGGGATTGAGGGTATCGTACCTGTTGGAACAACGGGCGAGTCTCCTACCCTGAATATGCAGGAGCATGTCCGGGTGATTGAGTTGGCGGTGCAGTTTGCCAAAAAGAGAACCCTAGTCGTGGCGGGGACGGGGTCGAATAGCACGGCTGAAGCGATCGAGCTTTCCACCGGGGCACAGCGGGCCAAAGCGGATGCTCTTCTCTTGGTCGCGCCTTACTACAATAAGCCTAGCCCTGAGGGAATGTTTCAACATTTCCGGGCAATCGCGCAATCGGTGGATTTACCGATCATGTTGTATAGTGTGCCCGGTCGTTGTGCGGTGGAGATAACCGTCGAGACGATCGGTCGACTGGCAGAGGCTTGTCCTTCCATTCGCGCCCTGAAAGAGGCAGGAGGAAAGCCAGAGCGGTTGGACGCGATTCGAAAAGTCGTCCCAGCTGATTTCGAAATCTTGAGCGGGGATGACAGCATGACTGTTGAATTTACGAAAAGAGGTGCTGTTGGGGTGGTCAGCGTCGCTTCAAACCTCATCCCGACGGAGGTGAAGATGCTGGTGGATGCAGCGACCAAAAAAGATTGGCCGAGGGCCGAGGAGCTCGATCGAAAGTTAGCGGGCGTTTTTCGGGATCTGTTCATCGAAAGTAATCCTGGTCCGGTGAAAGCGGCCATGGCGGCCAAAGGATGGCTGGCGGATGAGTTGAGACTACCGCTTGTTCCGATTACCGAGGCGAGCCGTTTGAAGCTTTTCGCGACTTTAAAAGAGGCAGGTTTGTCTTAGAGTGGGACTGGTGATGCCAACGAAGATACTGATGATTGGTGCGAAAGGCAGAATGGGTCAGGCCATTCTGGGGTTGGCCCGTGCCGATCGGGCATTTGAAGTGGTCGGGGCTGTGGACAAGGGAGAAGACCTAAGTCCAGCACTGGCTCAAGCTCAAGTGGCGATTGATTTTAGCCATCACTCGGCGACCGAGTCGGTTCTGCAAAAGGTTTGTGCGGCTAAGGTGGCTTACGTTTGTGGCACCACAGGCCAAACGGCAGTTGAGCTAAGTCAAATTAGTGCTGCCGCGAAAAAAATACCCCTGATTCACTCCCCAAATTTCTCGCTTGGGGTGAATCTTCTTTTTTATCTCACGGCTCAAGCGGCCAAGGCTTTGCCCGAGGGGTTTGATCCTGAGGTGATTGAGATTCATCACCGTCTAAAAAAGGATGCTCCTAGTGGAACCGCCAAGCGGCTATTGGAAATACTTGCTGAAGCAAGAAAGGCGCAACCTGACGTAGTGGCGCGTCATGGCCGCAGCGGTGAGCCTGGGGAGCGCACGAATTCAGAGATTGGGGTTCATGCAGTTCGGGGAGGAGATGTGGTGGGGGATCACACCGTGTTGCTGGCAGGGGAGGGAGAGCGGATCGAGTTGGTTCATCGTGCTAGCTCCCGAGAGGTCTTTGCACGTGGGGCACTGCGTGCGGCTCAGTGGTTAGTTGGCAAGCCCCCACGGGCGTATGCCATGGTGGATGTGCTTGGGTTGAGCTGATGTGGATCGGCATCGGGTTGGGGTCGAACATCGGAGACCGGGAGCGGGAGTTAGCCTTAGCGCGTCGATGGATCCAAAGTTTAGATGTTGGAGCCCGTTTTTCGTCCGAGTATGAAACTTCTCCCGTAGATTGTCCTCCGGGTTCTCCCCCTTTCCGAAATCAGGTTGCCGAGATTCAGTGGGGGGGAAGCTTAGATACCCTCCTACAGTGGATGCAGAAGTATGAGCGCTCTAGGGGTAGAAGGGTTGTTCGGAAAAAGAATGAGCCGAGAGTTTTAGATTTAGATCTCCTTTTTGCGGGTCGTAACTGGGTGCAAAACCCAAGATTGGCGTTACCCCATCCTCGTATGGGCGAGAGGCGCTTCGTTATGGAGCCTTTGGCAGAGCTTTCGCCTGGGCGAAGGATTGCGGGTTTACCGGGAACAGTATGGGAGACGGCGTGTTGGTTGCGAAGTCAGGGGGGAACCGTATGTCAGCGAATCGAGTAACACCCGAGCAGCTGCGGAATTGGCCCTCGGGGAAGTCGTTGTTGGCGCTGACGGCCTATGACTATCCGGTTGCTCGGATTTTAGATGAGGCTGGGGTCGATCTCATTCATGTCGGGGATAGTTTGGGGATGGTGGTTTTAGGAATGGAGGACACCACGGGGGTGACGATGGCAGATATGGTGCGCGCTACGCAGGCGGTGGCTCGTGGAAGAAAGAAAGCCATGATCTCGGCCGACTTACCGATTGGCACGTATGAGACAGCGGAGGCGTGTGTGGAAAATTCAAAGCTTCTTTTAGAGGCGGGGGCGGATGCGGTGAAACCTGAGGGCGGAAAGGAAGGCCAGCCCCAGTGGAAAGCGCTGCAGCAAGCGAAGATTCCTTGGATTGGGCATCTGGGCATGTTGCCCCAAAAGGTGCTGGAGGAGGGTGGATACAAAAGAAAGGGAAAAACAGTTGAGGAGGTTCAGCGAATCAAAGCCGACGCTCTGGCGATGGAAAAGGCGGGAGCTTGTGCGAT
>Ga0214921_10004164_pt1 | contig 21534 bp, 30 predicted proteins | sample LL1505_MetaG_FD_177992 | JGI IMG/M metagenome (GOLD analysis project Ga0214921, IMG submission 177992) | Freshwater microbial communities from Lake Lanier, Atlanta, Georgia, United States - LL-1505 | ecosystem: Environmental > Aquatic > Freshwater > Lake | place: USA: Georgia | collected... | reverse complement strand
CTAGGACTGCTATGAAAGGATTTAAAATGGCACAACGCCTCACAAGAAAACTCACCGACGTGGCCGCGGAAGTTGAAAAGCAAATCAAGGCTCACTACAACATCACGCAAAAAGAACTTGATTCTTTCCGTGAACGAGCTCAAGCAAAACACAGATTGGGTTTTGATTTTCCTGAATCAAAAATGGTTCCTATTGATGATCTCTGGATTGACTATGAAGTCCAACGAGATGTCTTGCACAAACACATTATCAGTATCATGAAGAACTGGGATCCTAGAATTTGTAGTCCTGTGTCGGCTTGCCGTTTGCAAGATCGCGATCGTAACGATACCTACGATGGTCAGCACAGAACCATTTCGGCCACCATTTTAGGCTACACAGAAATTCCCGGAGCAGTGGTTCATACCGATGATCCTAACTTTGCTAGCCTGGCATTTGAAATGCTCAATGACACTGGTGTAAAGCGTTTGGGTCCAGGAGATTTGCATCGTAACGCTTTGGTTCGTTACAAAAATGGCAGTCGAGAAAGTCGTAATGTGTGTGCTCGCACCTTGCAAGATCAATTTGATAATTTACAAATCGACCTGCAAGACAAAGGTTCCCGGTCCAGCGATAATTTACGTGGCGATCATGATTACTTCTTTAGTCATTTCAAGTACGCATACAAAGGTATTGAAATTGACGAATCCGGCAAGATTTTGTATGCCATACTGGATGCTATAAAAACAGTGTTTCCTTTGCAAGAAGAAATTGATCAAGGTGTGTTTATTGGACTGTGTGAATTGCAACGATTAACCAACACAAATTCTCGTGGCAAATTGCCTGATGGTTGGATGAAAACTTTATTGGAATCTGCCAAGACTACTTTTAAAAGCAGTCACTTGATTCATGCCAAGGCAAAAATTCAATGGGAACACAGTCATCCAGGTGCAGGGTGGGTGGCCCCCACTGCCATGAGCAACTTCCTGCGTGAGATGCACCTACGCAACGGTGGCCAATTGAATCTTCCGTATCATGGTGAAGGTGCCAAGGTTGGTATTGTTGATGGCAATGTAGCTCCTGGTCTGTTTCCGCAAGGAGAATAATGTGTCTAGAGGAATCTGTATAAATCCTGGTTGTGGAAAGCCGCAAGCACATGATGGAAAACGTTGGAGAGTTCATTGCGGACATTGTCAAGGTGCCAGTTACGGCAAGCATGCACATGCACCCGGAGTGACCCCTTGGAAACAAGGTAAATGTAGCAACCATGATGGTCATTTGGGCTTTCCATGTTGCATTGACTATGAAAAATCTCCTTGGGCTGTGGGAATGACCGAAGTTGATCACAAAGACGGTGACCGAGAAAACAACAATCCTGATAACTTAGATGAATTATGCCCAATGTGTCACAAACACAAAGGACGCAGATCTGGAGATTACAACAATCAAAAGCACAAGATTGATGGTCAAAGAATTCAAAAATCACCAAACAATCAGATTCAAAAGACTGAAGCGTTTCATCGAATGTTTAATTTTCTAGAATCCGACAACGACGAGGAAGAATACCATGAACCAGTTAAAAGAATCGCTTGAAAAATTTATAGCTCCGGTCTACGGCAAGACCCAACGCAGTCCCGAAACTTATCGAACCGTGGCCAGTCGTTGTCGCGACAAGCTGGCTCAATTTGTCGGCGAATATCATGCCGTGGAAAATGATCAACAACTCCTGCGTGAAATTCGCAACGACATTGATGACAGCCTGCGCAGGTATCATGAATACTGCATCCAGCAACGTGATGGCATGAAAGCACACTATCACGAAATTGGGGCCGACGACGAGTGCGATTTTGAACACTTGATTCCGGCGGCTAGGATTCGTGACTTATTGCTGGCCGATTGTATCACAGTTGATCAAGCTCTCAATGCGCCCACAGTGAGATTGAGCCGTGCCAAACACATGGCACTCAAAGATGCTGGTTGGGCAGCCAAAACTCCCAACATGTGGTTGCCGTTTCTGCGCTATACCAACGTGTTTCAAGCAACATATCAAACACATGACGGAACGGCTGTTGATCCATTGACATGGACTCTAGAAAAGCATTATAATTACTTTGAACATCTTGTATTATGAGCAACTACTTAGAAACCATACGCACCCGATACGACATCAAGGACTATGTGGAAACTCCTGTGACCATACCTGACCTGCCCGAAGAAGGCCTAGTGCTGATCGTGGGCACGTCAGGATCAGGCAAGAGCACGATCCTACGCAACCTGGATCACAATCAGGCTGTGACCACAAGTCCGTGCTCTACTGTGATTGAAAACTTCTCTACACCAGAACGTGGTGAAGAATTGCTCCTGGCCTCGGGCTTGCGAAGTATACCTGCTTGGTTCCGCACTCCGGGCACACTCAGCAATGGTGAATATCACAGATTTGAAATGGCCATGGCCTTGGATCAAGGCATTACTTGCATAGATGAATTTACAAGTGTGGTGGATCGCGACACAGCCAAGAGCTTGGCCTACAGTGTGCGACAATGGTTCAATAAGAATCCTGGCGTGTTGTATATTGCTAGTTGCCACAGAGACATAATAGACTGGTTGGATCCAGACTGGGTGTACGATACCGACCTACAGGTATTAGATAATCGGAGGCTACTTCATCGACTGGGGCGACGACCACCGATTACCCTCACCATCCGCGGCACAGGTCCAGAAATGTGGCGAAGTTTTTCTAAGTATCACTATCTAGACACTAGAATGAGCCGTAGCGTCCACTGCTATGTGGGCTTGATTAGTGACAAACCCGTGGCATTCCATGCTGCCATACACAGCACAAATCGTGACATACATAGTTATTGGCGTGGACACAGGACCGTGGTGTTACCTGAGTTCCAGGGCCTGGGCATAGGCACAGCTTTCAGTGATGCCATAGCACAGATGTATGTGGATCGCGGCTACAGATATTTTTCAAAAACTGCCCATCCCAGCTTTGGTGAACATAGAGAAAAGAGTCCGCTATGGCGTGCAACATCAACCAATCGAAAAAGTCGAAAAAGCAGTTATCTACTCAAGGATGGCAGCATTAGAGCCATGCCTGGCTATGGTGGTAATGCTGAAATCGCCCGTAGAGATGCTGATCGTGTGTGCTATTCGCACGAATACATCGGCGTCAAGAAACCTTGAGCTCTTGCTTTAGATCCTGATAGTCTTGGATGGTGACAACGGTAGGCACCACATCCTTGGCATAATGGCTTTCCATGGTCGGCCATTCTTCTTCGCCCACAGCTGATGTAACCACCAGCTCATATTCATGACCGTCGGCACTGTATAATTTTATAGTTTCAAATCCAAAATTACCTGCACTTGCTGTCTGCGCCGCTTGTGCCAAACCCCGTAAGGCCGTCTTGTCTGCTACTATGTAACCGGTGCCTCTGGGACCGGTGGGTGGATAAATGTGTAATCTTCCTGTGGGTTTCATTGATAGTGTTCTATGTCCTTTAAGTCTAGACGCTTGTGTTTATACACTGTAACATATTCCGAATTATTTTTATACCCCAATTTGCCCTGACCCCACAAGATTGGTTGATCATGGAATGAAATCGCATGTGGTACTATCACATCCAAATAACGTCCGTTGCCGGTGCCCAAGGTCACAAAGGTTATGTATTTCTTTTTGTCGGCCTTGAACACTCTATAATTGGCAACGAGTCCGCAGAACTCCACCATGCCAGGACCGCGCCTTTCTTGGCAGGCCGGAATGAATCTGCGGCTGCTCCAACGACCCATGGTTCTGAGTTCAGCCACTTCCCCACCTTCGCTAATGGCAGGCACAGCACCGGCCAGCTTGGCTTCTTGCCAATACACCCAGCGGGCATACGATCCTTGGCAGTGTCGGAGTGCGGCACGCCAGAACGCTTCGGGGTTGTGTGCTTTTTGATAGGCCAAGGCCCAGATCAAGCGACCCAAATTAATGGCATGCGCACGGCACAAGCCAAAATGGCTGAGCTCACGCAAGGCTAAAAATATTTCTTCTTTCTTGGGATGATCTCCTACCAGCACCATGAACTCAAATATCTTTTCTTCGTCCTTTTTGGCAAAGGCACGCCGCCACATGTCCGCGGTGTATTGATCGCAACCAAGTATTTCCGATATTAGTTCTATGGCATCATCCTCAAACACTATGGTATCTTGTAGCTGATCCGTTGACCAGTCTTGAAACGCACTAGCACGTCTGCGGCCCATGGTAGCCACTGGACGTATCAAGGCAGTGGCCAGCACACAATCGCTACGGCTTTGTGGCTTGATGGCACGCACCAAGCGTTTCATGGCCGGGCTTTCTGCCTGGGTCACACCCAGCACGTCTCCGCGACATAGCAGTTCTGCGGTTTTCTCATCGTATTCAGGATAGTCTAATAAATCACGCTCCTCAATTTCCCACAGCTGACTGAGTCCACGATTGGCCAGGATGTCGATCTTGAAATGTTCGAGATCTTCTATTTCATACTTGTCCAGCAAAATCTGATTTTCACCGTTGATCAAGCTCTTGGGCACAGCACGGTCAAAGATCAGTATGCCGCCGCAGTGTTTTGATATACAACGTTTCTTGCCCAGCAATTTCTGTGTGAGCCGTTCAGCGTCCTCCACATAGTCAGGCACCACTTCTTCAAAGGTAAAGTTGCGTTTGAGTTTACCTTTGGCACCCATGCGTTTGGCTGCTTCACGTCGGGCTGACTTTTCCTTATACATCACGTAGTTTGATACACGGGCACTCTGTCCCGGCCAACGTTTAAAGATCCTGTTCATCACAGTTTCCTGTTGCCAGTGTGGAAAGTCCAAGTCGATGTCCGGCAGGTCATCGCGCCGGGGATTCATGAAACGTGACAAGGGTATGCGTTCGGCTATGGGATCCACATCCGAAATGCCCATGAGCCAGCATAGCAGACTTGAGCCAGCTGATCCTCTAGTGATGTGTGGTATGTCCCGGGTGAGATCCAGGATTTCGCGGACACGTAGGAAATGTCGTGCAAAATTCAAATTGGCTATGATTTCTAGTTCTTCTTCAAGCCGTCGAGCGTATTCTGGATGGTTGGGTAGTGGTCTGGTAAATTTTGAGATCAGGATTTCTAGTTCGTCGTATCTGCTGTTCATGGTTGCCTTACTTGGGTTGCCTTGCAGAAATACTTACCGTTCTTGATATACCCATAAAAATATATTCAGGTCTGAATAGAAAAATTTAATTAAATTCACTCGACTTATAGTTTAAATAATGTTATACTATTATTCAGTAGTATCACTAATTTCAAAGGAGAAAACTATGGCAAAAAGCGTAAAAGGAACACGCACAGAAGAAAACTTGAAAGCGGCATTTTCGGGCGAGAGCCAGGCAAACCGTCGCTATTTGTATTTTGCAAACATGGCTGACATCGCTGGTGCTCCAGACGTAGCGTCAGTATTCCGAAGCACTGCTGAAGGTGAGACCGGACATGCTCATGGTCACATGGAGTATTTAATCAACCATGGTGCTGGTGAGCCTGGCACAGGTATGCCTGCTAAAACTGTGGCCGAAGCTCTTGAAGCCGCTATCCATGGCGAAACACATGAATACAGCGACATGTACCCCCATATGGCCAAGGAAGCACGTGAAGAAGGGTTTGACGAGATTGCTGATTGGTTTGAAACCTTGGCCAAGGCAGAACGCAGCCACGCCAACAAGTTCACCAAGACCTTGGAAGCTCACAAGGCTAACTCTTAATCGGAACAGGACTGTGCAGGTAGTTGACTGGGATCTATGGTTGGACCGGCACATTCCCTACTACGAAAAGGAAAAGCAACAACGTAGGTATTATGACAATCCACCAGCCAGTGTGCTGGTGGTTGACCCTGTGGATCGCAATCGTCGAGTGGGTCATCGTGGTTTTGCCTGGTCAACCTGGGAAGCCATGGACACGGACATCAGAGCTTTACGTTATCGTGCCGAACCTGTGTTCCTAGACACAGACACACTGCAACGCTGGTATTGGGTGTTCTGGTCGCGTGATGAAGCACTCCTGGCCGTGATCCGACTGTCATAACACTGTAACACACTGGCCTGTAAATAGTGTATGACAGGCCGCACTTACAGAACCATCTTTATCAGTGATGTCCACCTTGGCACCAAAGACTGCAAGGCCGAGGCTCTCAACAACTTTCTCAAACACAACACCTGCGAAACACTTTATCTTGTGGGCGACATCATTGACGCCTGGAAGATACAGCAGAACCGTTGGCGTTGGAAACAGAGCCATACCAATGTGATTCGTAGAATCCTGGGTCACGCCAAGCGTGGCACACGAGTGGTCTATGTGGCCGGCAATCACGATGAGTTTTTAAGACCACTCATACCTTATGGCCTGGGCTTTGGCATGGTAGAAGTTGTGAATCAGGCCGAACACATTGGCATCGACGGTCGCCACTACCTGGTCACACACGGCGACCTGTTTGATGGTATCACCCGGATCACACCTTGGCTCAGTTTTCTAGGCGACAGGCTCTATGACTTTGTGCTGAATCTCAACAGCCGATTCAACTGGATAAGACATAGATTGGGTTTTGGTTACTGGTCGTTGAGCAAGTTTTTGAAATACCGTGTGAAAAAAGCTGTGGATTTTGTGTTCCAGTTTGAAGTAAACCTGGCCACCTACTGCAGGAAAAAAGGCTATGACGGTGTGATCTGTGGACACATACATCACGCAGAGATAAAAGACATAGATGGCATAAGGTATATGAACGATGGAGACTGGGTGGAAAGCCTTACAGCCCTGGTCGAACACCACTCGGGTGACTGGAACATAGTGACCTGGACCAAGGAGCGAGACGATGTGGATGTTGATATTGATGGCAGTGAACATAAACAATCCTCAAGACGTGCCCGGAAGAGCCGCCATTGAGTTTGTGACTGAAGCCGAATGCCGACGGGCTCAGGCCACAGTGACCTATTGGTTGAAATTTGACAGTTTCAGGATCGTCACAGAATGCCAAAGACGATCTTGATCATCACTGACAACTTGCGGGAGCAGATAAATGGCGTGGTCACGACCTTTGCGAACATTGAGGAACCTGCTATTCTGGACGGGTATCGCATCGTATACCTTGATCCCGGGCAGTTCTTACATGTTGGTTGCCCAGGCTACCCTGAAGTTCGACTTGGCCTTCCTTGGCACATCGGCCAGAAGATTCAGGCGCTGGCTCCGGATCATATACACATCGCCACGGAGGGTCCTATTGGTCTGTGTGCTAGACTTTGGCTTGACCAGCGGGGCATTGCTTACAACACTAGCTATCACACTAAGTTTCCTGAATTCCTGAAACGGCTGTATCATGTGCCTGAGTCCTGGACCTATCGATATCTGCGTTGGTTCCACAAGCACTCGGGTCGTGTGCTGACCACCACTGAAACCATGCGGCAAGAGTTGATTGATCATGGCTTTGATGATAACATAGTGAGCTGGACACGTGGTGTGGACAGGACCTATTTTTCACCCAGCCTAAGGTCTGGCAGCAACATCAGACCTGTGTTGCTGAGCGTGGGCCGTGTGAGCCGAGAAAAAGGCCTGGAAGATTTCTGTGAGCTGGACATGCCCTGGTGTCGCAAGATCGTGGTAGGAGATGGACCCTATCGCCGAGAACTAGAACGGCGATATCCCTCAGTGGAGTTTGTGGGGGTCAAACAAGGTCTGGAACTGGCGCACTATTATGCGCAGGCCGATGTGTTTGTGTTCACCAGCCGAGTAGATACCTTTGGTGTGGTCAACATCGAAGCCTTGGCCTGCGGCACGCCTGTGGCGGCCTATCCGGTGCCGGGACCCATAGACATTGTAGAATCTGGGGTCACAGGATACTTGGACTGGAATCTGGCCCATGCCGTGGAACGCTGTATGACCTTGGATCGTGATCACATAGTGGGTGCCAGCCAGCGTTGGACCTGGACAACTTGCTGGCACATATTCCGAGATAATTTGGTCAAAATAAATCGGGCACAATGATTGGGTGTCACCGGATCCCGTAACCGGACCTTGTAACAAAACTGTAACAAAAATGTCATTAAATAATTTTTGTGCGATGCACACTACCATCAAGGAGATCTCATGAAATTATTTTTAGCCGCTGTGTTTGCGTTATTAGCGACCGCGGTATCTGCTACCGAAATCACAGGTGCTGGTGCCACATTCCCATATCCCATCTATGCCAAGTGGGCCGAAGATTATCAACGAACCACAGGTGTTAAATTAAATTATCAAAGCATTGGCAGCTCAGGTGGTATCAAACAGATCAAGAGTGCCACAGTGCATTTTGGAGCCACAGATGCTCCGCTAAAGGTCGAAGACTTGGCCACAAGTGGTCTCATACAGTTTCCCACTGTGTTGGGTGGTGTGGTTCCTGTGATCAACCTTGATGGGTTCAAGCCAGGTGAACTGCAAATTACAGGCCCAGTGTTGGCAGACATCTATCTTGGAACTATATCCAAATGGAATGATCCTCGACTGGCTCAACTAAATCCGGGCAAGGCCTTGCCCAATCAAGAAATCACAGTGGTGCATCGTGCAGATGGATCAGGAACAACATTCATCTTTACCGACTACTTGAACGAGGTCAGCAAAGAATGGGCTGACAAAGTAGGCAAAGGTGCCGCTGTGAAATGGCCAGCCAAAACCAGCATAGGTGGCAAAGGCAATGAAGGTGTTGCGGCCAATGTGGGTAGAGTTAAAGGTTCAATAGGCTATGTGGAATATGCCTATGCCAAGAAAAACAAGATACCTTACTTGAAGATGCAAAACCGTGACGGCAAGTATGTAGATCCAGATGATCTAACATTCGCGGCAGCTGCCAAGGATGCCGACTGGTTCAAGACTCCAGGCATGGGCATCAGCTTGGTAAATCAGAAAGGTGCCACAGCATGGCCCATCACAGGAGCCACGTTTGTGTTGGTATATCGTGAACCCAAGGACGTCAAAGCTACACAAGAAGTCTTGAAGTTCTTTGCATTTGCCTGGGACAAGGGTGGTAAAAGTGCTATTGATCTAGACTATGTTCCCCTGCCCAAAGCAGTCACAGATCGTATCCGTAGCGAGCAGTGGGCATTGATCAAAAAATAATGGTGCCAATCTGGGTTAAATACCCAGATGCAACCAGTAGTAATCTTACAACATCAACTTCCTGAAAATGCCGCTTATCTAACCACTTGGTTGGAGCGGCATCGCGTTGACTATGTCATATTCAACGCCGGCGCCGATGAAGAATTTCCCACTAGCATAGAACCCTATGCCGCCCTGGCTGTCATGGGTGGTGGCATGAGTGCCAATGACGCTTTGTTGAGCAATCGTCAAGCAGAAATCCTGATCCTGCAGGCCATGCGCCTGGATCGTCCTGTTATTGGGCACTGCCTGGGTGGGCAACTGATGAGTCGTGCCCTGGGTGCCGCCGTCACAGCCAGTACACAGCCTGAGATAGGTTGGCAACCCATAACTTATGAAAATCTAGACACTGCCCGTGAATGGTTTGGAGACGCTCCTACCAACACTGTGGCGCATTGGCACTATGAATCGTTTGGCATACCCGCCGGAGCCACACGAGTAGCCACCAGTGCCGCATGTCCCAACCAGGCCTGGGCCCTGGGTCCACACCTGGCCATGCAGTTCCACATCGAAATCGACGAAGACAAAATGACCAGATGGGTCGCAGAAGATGATCCAAAATGGGCTGACGCTCGTCAACACTACGGCACAGTGCAAGATCGAATAGCCATGCTGTCTGATATTCCTTACTACATGCAACAGCATCAAGCCACAGCAGATCGAATCTACAGAAAATGGCTGTCAACCACGCCCTGGGCAGGATCTGTTGCTTAAAAACAACACCAAAAAGCCCTAGCAAATAGGGCTTTTACTTGGGTTTACCAAAAGGTTGACCAGAATTTACCGATTTGCTATACTAGCATTATAGTGAATAACAAGGAGCAAAAGATGAGCAAACTTACAGCATACACGCTAGAAATTTATAAAGCAGACCGTAGGGTAAAAGAAGGTCGCAGATTGGTTGAAAAGAAAGACTTCTGCCCAGTTACCCGTGATTACATCCAAACCGTGGTCTCGGACAAGACTGCACAGGGTTTCATTGTTGAATTACACGAAACCTTTGTGACCAAGAAGAATTTAATGGGAGGTCGAGAGTTCACCGAGCGTTATGACACTCCGCGTTTTTGCAGTCCTGCCAGTGAAAGTTACTGGAGCATGTAAGTTAGCGGGTACTAACCTGCCCGGTTGACCAAAAATACCCAATTTGCTATAATATGAGTATAGTTAATAAAAAGGAGCATGAGATGGACCAAGTTAATAACATTATCCAAGTAAACACTATCGTCAACGAAGCCAAACAGGCCGCCCGCGAAGCCGCCGAAAAATTCTTCCAGGAAAAGCTGGGTGGTAAAGATCAATATAGTTGTGGATTTGCCTGGGTTGACATCTACGGCATCAAAGGCAACACTCGCCTGGGCAAGGCCTTCAAGGCCGCGGGCATCCGTAAAAGTTATTCCGGCAGTTACCAAATCTGGAATCCAGCAGGTCTTGGTGTGCAAAATATCGACACCCTTGAAGCTGGTGCCGAAGCAGCCGCAAAGGTTTTCGAGAAATATGGTTTCCGTGCCTATGCCGGAAGCCGATTGGATTAGGCTGTAATGGGGCCGTGCGGTCCTTGGGGAGCCTTGATACCCCAGAACAAGACGCAGTCACTTTTTGCTGGTTTTTGACTCAAAATAAAAACCAGCACAGTTTAAAACCGAGGACTAAAATGACGTTGGATCAAGCCGTAGAAATCATGAGACTGTATGCTGTGGATCAAGACCTGGACGATTTGAGTTCAGTGGAACACATGGTCCGCAACATGCGTCTGCTGACTCCAGAACAAGGTCAGGCCTTGGACACATTCATGACCGAGACCCGCAATGGCTAAACGGCAACGACCCACGCTGAACTACACCGCCGACCAAGTATGGGCCGCGGCCTGTGCGGCCTACCGTATCAACCGTGGGTACCTCAAGCACCCAGAAGTCACTGCGGAAGGCAAGATCGTACGCCCTACCAATCGTGAACTGGTACGACTTTACTTGGCCGACGACAAGGGTCAGTTTGTAACTGCCGCAGATACTAAGCAAGGTACCAAATGCCGTCAAGATTTACTCAAGCAGGCCACCATGAGCGCACTGCGTAATCGTGCCACGGAATGGGATCTGCTCACTGCCGAAATGGCCAGTCTGGGCACCATAACCTCGGACTATGAAGTCAGTGTGATCACGGCCTTGCCCAAAAGTCATGCACAAAATCTCACACGTGAGAGCGTGGACACTAGATTGGCTTACTGTGATAACACACCCGTGGGCCGAATCGACGAACGGGTGGAAGTTGTTGGTCAAGTGGTGCGTAGCAACTATAGCAATCAATACAACACGCACTATGTGACCGTGATCACCGATGTGAATCGCCAGGTGTTCTTTGCCTATCGCGAACGCATCGAGCCTGGTGCCAATATTCGAATTTGTGGCCGTGTCAAACGACACGCTGGCCCGGCCACACAACTGAGTCGTGTCAAAATTTTAGAGCAGGAGGCAGTATGAAAGACAAAATAGTAGCATGGATAACCTTGAATGGTCCCACCCTGGGCATAGCGACCTTGATCGTAGTGATGTTGATCATGCTGTCTGGTTGTGGCACTGTGGCAGGGTTAGGTAAAGATGTCACAAGTGCCGCAGAATGGACCAAGGACAAAATGAGCGGAGACAAAAAATGAAAGGATTCATATTTGGAACCATTTTTGGCATCGTGATCTGCACGGTGGGATTTTCTGGAATCGCTCGTATTTTGGATACCGGAGTCAACAAAGTGCAGGAAATCAGCAAGGAAGCAGCCAAATAAGGCAGTTTTGGCAAACCCAATATGACTATTATGGTTGACATTGACGCCAATTTCAAGTATAATGGTTATTGTAGCGAGTAGTAAATTCTATCAACTAGTAAGGCAACTTAGAAAGGCAACACAAAATGGCAGCAGAAAAATTATTCACAGTAGCAGGCACAGCAACCAACGCCGATGGCACAGTCAAAGCTCGTTTCGCCAACGACTTGGTAGCTCGTATCAAGATCCTGAACAAAGCAGGTTGTACCGACATCAACTTGATCGAATTGCCTCGGGCGATGACCAAGTTGGAAGCTCTCCAGCATCTACAGAGCTTGGGTCAGACCGGTGACGCTGGCTATGCAGTAGCCAACAAGCTGGCAGAAAAAACCAAGATCGCCAAGAAGGGCGAAGTACGGGTCAAGGCAACCAAGGCCACTGCTTCTGCAAAAAGCGCAGACAAAGTAGCAGCCTAATACTAGGGGCTCAAAGCCCCTAGTATCGCATTGCATTACAAAACGGCTTCGGCCGTTTTCTTTTTGGCATAAATTATTGTATGCTAGACGAAGAAGAATTAGAACAAGAAGTTCGTGTGCTCATGTATGAACTTATGATGGTGTTATACCAACATGGTATCCAAGAAATACATGTTGGTGGACTCATGCGACTGTTGGGCATAGACAATGACAAGGCTGCCAAGCATGATGATGAAATGGTCATTTTGGATCGCAAGTTTGCTAAGTATGTAGAACAGATCACTGAACCAAGGAGCAGTGATCAAACCATACACTAGCATGGCCTTACAATCTTATCGAAGCGAACAACCTCTTTTCACAGTCATAATCCGAGATTCCAATGCTCGCAGTCTTTTGACCCAGTGGACAACCACTAGCAAAAGCATAGCTGCTCGGGTGGAGGACAACCGCATGCACATATTCGATCACAACACCTTAAGTCTTTTTATCGTGACGTGGACCCACTCGTGGGATAACTTGGTGATTTGGGATCCTTGGTCAAAACGGCACATTAATATTTGACAACCCAGGATTTTGTCGTATAATTAACTGGTGCACTCAGCACACTAACCTAAGGAATTAAAATGAGCAATCATGAAGCAATCAAAACAGCATTCGAAACATACATCGCCGAAAATGACAAGTTCTCAGGCAAAGGCGTTAAAGCATCTGCTGCTCGCGCTAGAAAAGCCCTGCAAGAAATGTCCAAGGCCATCAAAGAGCGGCGCAAAGAAATCACAGCAGAAAAAGAAGCCCTAGCGGCCAAGTAACATGGGTGACCATGAACAACGGCTCGAAGAGATTCTAGCCGAATGGTCCGATCCTGCTGATCAGTGGGATCATCATACCGTAGATCTCAGCGGCGTATACAGCAACGTCAGTATTACTAGTCCTTATACCTACACCGGAACCATAGGAGGGGTGGTGGGGGTTCCTAACACCATTTATACCACTTCTGGCACAGCATCAAGCCCATGGTCGGTACAAAGATCCAGCCCAAAAATCAAGTTGGATGGTGAGGATGCTGACATCGAAATTAACGGTGTGAGCCTGTGGAAAACCATGCAGGAAATAGCCAACCGACTCAACATCATGCAAACCAATCCCGAACTGGAAACAGAATGGAAGGAACTGCGTGAGCTGGGCGAGCAGTATAGAAAGCTGGAACAACACATCCTGGACAAGCAGGCCACGTGGGATCGCATAAAGGCCATGCCCGAACCCGATGTAGATTGACAGCAACCTGTTCTCATGCTATAATAGCTGTATATTATGGTAAAAATGGGTAAAAATTTGTGGTTATTTGTCTCTGATTCTGGTCAGGAACTAAGTATTTTAGAGAGTAGAAAACACAACCAGGCTGGCACTAACACGCTCAGCGGAGGATTACAAACCAGATCTACTCCACAACGGATTGACCAGTGCCGTGAAGCTGGTCTTTTTAAAAGAGGACTTCGGAAATCCTCTTCATTGACAAATGGTATGATTTGGTCGGAAACAAAGATCAGATCTGAGAGTATGGCACTGAGGCCCGAGGTCTACATCTGTCCTGCGACTTTGTCTATGCGCCCGTCCTGGGCACTCCGGTGAACGGTCCACTAAGACCGAAAGGAGAAGACATTGAAGACCTCTTCAAAGTTTAACTTGGGTAGTACCGCAGTAAAATTCATTAGTTTCATGGCTGTGGCCGTGGCAGTGATTTCGGTCACTGATTCCAAATTAGATGCTTTGCGGGCATCAAACGAAGTGGCACGCCAAGGCTTTATCAGCGCCGCTGATCGTGCAAAACAACTTGATTGTTTGACCCGCAACATCTACTGGGAAAGTGCCACTGAACCCTTTGAAGGCAAGGTAGCCGTGGCCCAGGTCACAATCAATCGTGTAGAGTCTGGAAAGTTTGCCTCTGACATCTGCGGAGTGGTTTACCAGAAGAATGTGATCTACGACAAGGTAGTTTGCCAGTTCTCATGGTTCTGTGATGGCAGTAGCAAAGTTCGACCTATATATCCAGCACACTGGAAAGAGTCAGAAGAAGTGGCCAAAAAAGTCCTATTGGAAGGATTCCGACTTCCTAGCGTGAAAAACGCCTTGTATTTTCATGCGGACTATGTCAAACCACAGTGGGGCAAACCTCAGGTGGCCAAATTTGGGAGACACATTTTTTATGCGGACAAAATATGATAATCAAATTAGACGAGTTGTTGAATTCTGTAAGAACCTGGTTAGATCAACACTGGCCCAAAGTAAGTGCTGAAACCCTGGGCTGGTTGGCAGTAGTTGTAATACACTGCGCCACCATACCCACCTTGTTGGCCCTGCTGACCGGGCTTAGTGACACAGTTCCAAACTTGGACATAGTGTTATTCATGTGGACCGGCTTGGTCTTGTTGTTTGCCCGGGCTGTAGTGATGAAAGACATGCTGAACATTGTGACCATTGGCATGGGTTTTACAATCCAGGCTGTGATTATGGCCATGATCCTGTTCAAGTAAACGGTTGACCAAAATAGACATTACTGTTATAATAGTAGTATGAATAATAGGAGTGATCTATGGCATTTCATCTAGAAGGTCCTTGGCTTACAACCACTGGCAAGAAAAAGGGTCCTCGGCGCTGGGCCAGCGCCGAAGCCAAAAGAAAAGCCGAATTATTGCAGGAACAATGGGAGCAACGCCTGGGCAACTTCAAGAAAATGGCTCCTAAATTCAGCCGCACACCTGCTCCACCAACCAAACCTGCAGGTACTTTGACTGTGACCATGCGAGTACCTCCCGGACGTGAAACTCCTAGAATTGAGAGCCGTGATACTGGATGGGTGCCCTGTGTCAAACATCAAGATACCGAATATACTGGTACCAAGGTCAAGGGCATAGGCACCATGCACAAGTCAAACGCTGTGCCTATTTTCAGCGATGATGAAGCCAAGGACATAAGTAAGATGAGGAGATAATCACAGACTTTGGCCAAAGAAGACGTCATCAAAATGGAAGGTGTTATAGAAGAAGTTCTACCCAATACCATGTACCGAGTACGAATCGAAAATTTTGAAAAAACCGTGCTGGCCAGCTTAAACGGTCGCATGCGTATGAACAACATCAAGGTACTAGGTGGCGATGTTGTTGAGTTAGAATTCAGCCCATACGATCTCACTCGCGGGCGCATTACCCGTAGACGCTGATGAAACAATGGTATTGTCCTTTACCATTTAGGCATGCATTTGTTGACAGCACTGGAATATCGGCATGTTGTCAAACTCCAAGATACGCAACTACCTTGGAACAATGGCCTTCTCATCCAGAACTGAAAAAACTACAGCAAGAATTCTTAGATGGCACTGTGCCTTCGGTGTGCAACGGCTGTGTCAAACAAGAAAAGACTCAAGGTCGAAGTTTACGTACCGACAGTAATCGAGATTATGATAATCAGATATTTTATGATAGTAAAATAAATTTTGTTGATTATAGATCCAGTAATATTTGTAATTTTAAATGTAGAAGTTGCAATCCTGTGTTTAGCAACGGTATTTCTCAAGAAGCTCGGGCGCATCCAAGCCTAAGTGAATTTTACCAACACACCGAATCCAAAATAGCAACGGTAACTGACTTGAATTCGGAATGGATTATGTCAAATCTGCGTCAGATGCAACGTCTCATGTTTACAGGCGGTGAACCCACAGTTATTCCTGAAGTCAAAAAAATTATTAAAAAAATTATAAATGACCAGTTGACCACGATGCAAATTTTAATAACCAGTAATGCTAGTTTTACAGATGATTTTTGGTATGAGCTTACTGAATTCTGCACTAATTTGCACTGGACTCTGAGTATAGATGCTGTTGGTTCGGCTGCCGAGATTATACGGCATGGTACTCGTTGGCCAGTGGTGGCTCACAATGTGTCCTGGATGGCAAAATATAGTCGTAGTTTAGACATTAACACAGTAGTAAGCAATCTTAACATTTTCCAACTCAAGCCTTTGTTAAAATTTGTAAGACAAGCACAATTGGATTCTCGAGCTCCAAATGGCCGTCAAGGAGATTTGGGATTGCGACACCAATTTTATATCACAGATTCTGCTGTGAATTGGCCAGATCCACAAAGGCAACAGTTGATAGACTATCTTAACACCTGCTTGGAGTTAGATTTAGATTATGAACAACAAACCACGGTAACGGGCCTTATTTCACAGTTAGAAAATCATCAATTCAATCAATTTAATTGGAGTCAACAAAACAAATTAAATACTGAACTAGATAGAATTAGATCTGAACAACACGAAATATTATTTCAACCAGCATACACATGAAAACAAAAATAGTAAGTTTTGGCGATAGCTTTGTTTTTGGTAGCGAATTACAAAACAATGACAATGGATCTAAGAGTTGGATCGGGCTGGCTGCACAACAACTCGGAGTTGATTATGAAACTCTAGCTGTTCCGGGATGTGGAAATGAAAATATCAGTCGACAAATACTGACCTATTTTTCTACTAATCCTAGTGACAATGTTCTGGCTGTGATAAATTGGACCTGGGGAGCTCGGTGGGATTTTTATATTCCTGGTATTGAAACATGGACCACATTGGGATTGAGTTGTGTGCCTTCCAAACTAGCTCCACTGGTTGGACTAGAAGAAGCAACGAAAGTGTTGGAATTTTACAACAAGTATCCTGGCTACAGCACATTATGGGATAAATGGCGCACCTTACAAACTATATACAGCTCACAACAGTATTTGAAAAGTTTAAATGTACACACTATACAAACTTACATGGATTCAGAAATGTGGGATACAACTTGGCACGCACCCGACTATGTAATTACTTTACAAAATCTCACCCGAGACTCTTTAGAGAATTTTGAAGGTCAAACTTTCTTGGATTGGAGCCGTGGTCATGGATTTACAGTCACTGAACCAGGTCTACATCCATTGGAAGATGCACATGCGGCTGCCTGTGAACTGTGGATAGATCGTTATCGTGGGGCTTTGCAATTATAAATACGTTATGCACCTGAGTATACGTCAAGACCTACATCTTTTAGAAGCAACCACACGACCGGCCAAGCTGGAAACCACACCTTTACCTTACAAGGAAAAGGACCTGGAACCCGTGATGAGCAAGGCAACGATCGACTATCATTATGAACATTTGGCCAAGGGTTATGCCAAGCGTTACAATGCCGGCGAAGGCAATGCTGACTTTAATCGTGCTGGTAGCTTTTTGCACAATAAATTTTTCCCACAGTTAAGACCTGTTAAAGGTGCCAACCGACCTCGAGGTACTGTGCTGGAACTCATTGAAGCAAACTTTAAAACCTATGAAGATTTCAAAGAAGAGTTCAAGAAAGCAGCCATGGGCATACAAGGGTCGGGTTGGGTGTATTTGAGTACCGCAGGCACAATAAAAACCATTCCAAATCATGCTGTGAGAACAGATATTTGTGTGCTAGTAGATTGGTGGGAACATGCCTGGGCATTAGATTATCAGTGGGATAAAGAAAAATACTTAGATAACATCTGGAAAATTATCAACTGGGACATTTGCAACGAGAGACTATGATAACAGTAAGCGAATCAGCGGTGGTAAAAATAAAAGACATTTTGGCAGAAGAAAATAATCCCGCCCTTAAACTTAGAGTGTTTGTGCAGGGTGGCGGGTGCAGTGGTATGCAATATGGATTCACCTTGGACGAAGAACAAGCAGAAGACGATTGGGATATCGAAGTTTCAGGTGTTAAAATCTTGGTAGATTCAATGAGTGGTGGATACTTGCAAGGTGCGGAAATTGACTACCGAGATGATGCCATGGGTGCCAGTTTTACTATCAACAACCCCCAAGCCCAGACCACCTGCGGGTGCGGAAGTAGCTTTAGTCCTTATTAAAACCGTCAGTTAGCCAATAACCTGCCTCTGGTAAATACACTAAGAGGACAGAAATCTATGGCGCAACAAGAAATCAACGTAGGCAACTCGCCCAACGACGGTCAAGGTAACCCTATACGCACGGCTTTTATCAAGTGCAATGACAATTTTGACGAACTGTATGCACGGGCACAACCCAATCCTCCAGTGAGTTTGACGGGCAGTCCCGGCGACGAAGCCGGATTTTATGCCTCAGATAGTAACTATTTTTACTACTGCTTTGACAACTATGATGGCGTCAGCACTATATGGGCCCAGATCGCACAGATTGGCAATATAAGTGTCAGCGCAATTTCTAGCGGAACCAGCAACGTAGAGATCAGCAACCTCAACGGCAATGCTACCATTAGCATAGCTGGCACTTCTAACGTTGTGGTGGTTTCTTCTGCGGGGCAGTTTGTTAGTGGTACGGTATCGGCCACTGGCAACGTCACAGGTGCATATTTCCTGGGCAACGGCAGCCAACTCACAGGTCTGCCCGAGACCTACAACAATGCTAATGTGACATCGTTGTTGGCGGCATTTGGTTCCAATTCAATCTCCTCCACAGGCACAGTCACCGCCGGCAATATCACTGGTGAAAATTTGCTGACCAACAATATAATCAGCGCCACTGGAAATATCACAACCTCTGGGTTTTTCCTTGGAAATTTCATTGGCAACATCGTGGCCAATATCACCAACATACCTGGACCAGGCGGAGCAGTGGTTTTCAATGATGGATCTGGCAATGCAGCTGCCACAGCCGGTCTGATATTTGACAATTCTAGTCCCAATGTGCTCACTGTGCAGGGCAGTTATAGTGCCACTGGCAACATCACAGGCAACAACATCAACGGAACCAGCATCATCGGTCCGCTGACCACCGCGGCTCAGCCCAATATAACTTCAGTGGGCACCTTGTCGAGCTTGAGCGTTTCGGGCAATGTGCAGGGTGGTAATTTACGCACAGCTGGACAGATTTCGGCAACTGGCAGTATCTCCAGTGCAGGCAACGTTGTTTCGGGAAATCTGCGTGTAAACAACAACGCCAGCATCGGCGGTAACATTGCAGCCAATAGGATAACTGGTAGTATCATCAGCACCAGCGGCTCGATCACTGGTGGAAATATAACCGCCAGTGGAGTTTTAGAAGTCACGGGCAACGTCACCGGCGGCAATATCACAACCGACGGTATTGTAAGTACCACCGGCAATATCATTGGCAACAATATCTCAGCTGGTGGTATTGTAAGTACCACAGGCAACATCACAACCGCGGCCAACATCACCGGCGGCAACATCACCGGCAACAATATCTTGACTGGCGGTATTGTAAGTGCCACTGGCAACATCACCGGCGGCAATCTGCGTGTGGGCAATTTGACTATTAGTCCCGACACAATCTCAAGTTCCTCTCAAAACATAACCATTGGTTATCCTGACAACATTGGCAATGTTATAATTAGTGGTAACCTACAAGTGCTTGGTAATACCACAACCATCAACTCCAACGTAGTTAGTACCAATGATTTAACAGTAAACTATGCCAACAATGCTATTAATTCTGCTGCTGCCAATGGCGGCGGTGTTGAGGTAGGACCAATCGGATCACCCTATATCACCTGGCTCTATAACAACGTGGCCAATACTTGGACCAGCTCTGGTGGTATCAGTGTTGTGGGCACAATCACTGGTGGTGACATAATCACCCCTGGAGTCATAACAGTCAACAGCGGAGATGCTGCCACAGCTATTGTCAATGGTGGTAGTAATGCCACTGGCAACATTGGTAGCTCCAGCAACTATTTTAACACTGTATTTGCAAAAGCCACATCGGCACAATACGCTGACCTGGCAGAAAACTATGTGGCCGATGCCGAGTATGCACCCGGAACTGTGGTCATATTTGGCGGCACACAAGAAATCACGGTTACCGATCAGGCTGGCGACGAGCGTGTGGCTGGAGCGGTATCGACCAAACCTGCCTATTTGATGAATTCGGGTGAATCAGGTATAGCAGTGGCCTTGCGTGGGCGTGTGCCAGTCAACGTGATTGGTCCTGTGATCAAAGGTGACAGCCTTGTGACCAGCACGGAGCCCGGTTATGCCATCAGCGTTGGTCGAGATCGTTCCTATGGTCAGGCAGTATTTGCCAAGGCCCTGGAAACCAACATCGAAGAAGGCAAGAAAATGATCACAGCCGTGGTGCTATAAACTATGTCGCAACCAGTTTGGGAAACTCCTGCTGGTAGTTTAGGAACCATACCCGAGGGGGTATTTTACAGCATTCCTTTACTGGCCAGTTCCAACAGCACAGTTTATTATCAACTGATTGCCGGAGCCTTGCCTGCAGGCATGCAAATAAATGAAAACGGTATCATAACAGGCATACCCACCATACAAGGTGTGCCTGCTCCGGTAACTCGTGATGTGACCAGCAAGTTTGCCATACGTGCCTATACCAAACTGGGCATGGCCGTAAACAGGTTGGCTGATAGAACATTTACCATAGAGGTGACCAACACCACAGTTCCAGCATTTGTGACGCCACCAGGACAGATAGGTCAACTCTATGATGGTAGCCTGATCACAGGTATTCAAATTGAGTATACCGGTCCAGAAAATACCGTGGTGCGACTGACTTCTGGCAGTCTACCACCTGGACTTACAATCAGTCCCAGTGGTGTAATCAGCGGCCTAACAAAGATTTCCAACATCAACACCAATTATCAATTTACTCTTGAGGTCACAGACGGCACCGTGGGCGGCGTGGCCTTGAGAACTTTCAGTCTATATGTTTGGAGTCGCAGCACGTTCACAGCAGATACAACACTTATCACAGCCGATGACACTTTCTTGACCGCTGACATCAGTCCGTTTATAGATCCTGTGCTGTTGAATCCTGAAGGCAGTATAGGCACTGTGCGCAGCGATGATTTCTTTGCCTACAAATTCAATGGTGTAGATCCCAACGGCGGCGCTGTGGAATATCTGTTGTATGCCAATCCAGCCTTGCCAGGTCTGACACTGGATCCCAACTCGGGTTGGTTGTATGGGTATATTCCGCCTTTGGGACTTGCAGAACTAACCTATGATTTCCAAGTCAGAGTCAGACTCAAAAATGACATCACTGTTTTTAGTCCGTTGTACTCCTACAGTTTGTCCATCACAGGTCCACTACAAACCGACGTCACTTGGTTGACTCCAGAA
>Ga0214921_10004163_pt1 | contig 21544 bp, 26 predicted proteins | sample LL1505_MetaG_FD_177992 | JGI IMG/M metagenome (GOLD analysis project Ga0214921, IMG submission 177992) | Freshwater microbial communities from Lake Lanier, Atlanta, Georgia, United States - LL-1505 | ecosystem: Environmental > Aquatic > Freshwater > Lake | place: USA: Georgia | collected... | reverse complement strand
GTAATGAAAGAATGAAAAAATTAATTAAAAATCATTTTGTTAAAAAATATAAGAAAATTATAAATGATATCCATTTAAGTTATAGACGAAAAGTTAGAGGATTAGAAGCTGAAATGTTTGATGATCCAGAATTTGGTTATACTATATCAACTCCAGCTGATGAAATTATGGCAATTCTTCAAGGGAATATTAGACCAATTATTAAAATTCTTGATAGACTAAAAGTTCTTAATGAAAAAAGTACAGAATTACCAAAACTTCTTGGTGATTATAAATCATATGATATGTATTCCTGGTTAGGAAAAGTACTTAATGTTGTTGATAATGTACAAGAAGTTTAATTTATTTATTTATTTATTTATTTATTTATTAAAGTTTACAGTTTACAGTATACTAGTTTACTAAATCTCATATATTTCCTTACCATTATAAAATAATAAAACAACTTTATCAATCATATACATCATATGTGGATCAGATGTATCATCTCTAGATAAAAATACACTAATTTCATCTTTTTTAGCAGTATCCATAAGATCTTTTAATTTTTTATAATGCATTTTTAAAACAGTATGATTTTTTTTATGAAGTAATTCTTTTAATTCATATTTTAAGATGCTTTCCCATTTACCTTCATTAAAAACAAGTGCATATTTATTATTTATATTTTCTACTTTAACCGTTCGATTTTCGGGGTGTTCTTTATCTAAATATATGTCTTTTATTAAAGTCATATAACCTTTCTCAATATGATTATTTAAAATTAAATTTTTAAAATATTCACTATCTAAATAGTCTAAATTTTCTTTACCAAAATTATTGATCTGAATATTAGTTGTATTATTTGAATTTATATTACTATTAGATATAGTATTAATATTTGTTTCCTTCTTAGAATTTATTATAGAATTAATATAAGATATCTTACCATCTAATGGTATATTTAATTTAATTAAATCAATTAAATCTTCTTTTGATAATGAAGTATTATATTTTACTAATAAATTAGCCTTATTTTCATTAGATATTTTACTATTTAATATTGATTTAATAGCATGTTTAATTATAGTATCATCTTTTGATATTGGTTTTGATGATATTATAATATCTGATTTATCTGTACATACTGTTTCATTATGTTTATTTAAATTACCTTGATTTTTAAAGTATTTTAAACATATTGTACATTGATAGTTTGTAACTTCATTACACTTAAATATCTTTGTTTGATGTTTTTTTAAATTTTGTTTTGTTTTAAATACCAATAAACAATTATTACATTTATAATCCATTTATGTTTCTATACTATAATATTATTTATTTTTTATATAGATTCGCTTTTGGATAAGTTTTTGGATAAGATATCTAATTTATTAGCATTTATCAATTTTAAAATTGATATCAATACCATAAATAAATCCAAAAATATACGTATTTCTGATTTGGATAAATCCAAAAACGATATGAATATATAATATTCTTATCAATTTTATAATTTTAATTATGATGTATAGATATCTGATTTGGATAAATCCAAAAAACAACGAGCCGTTCTTTTGGATAAATATTTTATATTTTCATATATTTGTCATTAATTATTATTATTTTTATCAATTTTAGAGACCATAATTTTGACTTTTTTCCTTATCCAAAGGAACGGCTAATTGACCTTAATTTTAAAATTGATAAATCATCATTATTATATCTTTATTATTACTACTTTTTTAGTTTAAGGTGTAAAAGAAAAATAAGAAATATGATTTGGATAAGTATCCAAAAGAGAGAACATAAATGGTTAAAGAATAGTTATAATAGAGATAAAATGGTATACAAATTAGCCAAGCGATTTATCCAATTCAGAGAGTGTGAGTTGGAGAAAAATGGGGTCCAAAACTTCGGGAAAATTGAATTTCAATTTTTGCCCGGAGAATCCGATTTTTCTGAAAAAAAATTTTTTCTTAAAATTATGGTTTGATTTTTTTAATAAAAAAATATAAAATGGTAATAAAATGATATAAAAGTAAAAAAATGAAATTTTTTAAAATATTTTATAAAAATTATAAAAAAATTTAAAAAATCAATAAAATAATTAGTTTTTTAAAAAATATTTTAGTTTACTAAATAAACAAAATCTATAAAAATCTATAAAATTAATAAAATAATTAATTTTATTAAAAATATTTTAGTTTTCTAAATAGATAAAAAAAGTAAATTATGCCCCATGAATAACAACACGATCTTTTTTATCAGTTTCTGTTAAAATTTCCTGAACAATTAGCCAATTAATTGCTGTTTCTCTTTGATCACCTTGTAATTGAATTACTTCACCATATTCTTCGTCTACAGTAACAGACCCATTACAATTAAATACTTTTTTCATAGCTTTCATAATTCTTTTATGATCTAAGTCATCATCTAAGCCTTGTATAATTGTTAGCTTCCGTCTACCAGTTTGTTGAATTCGTACATGAATTTTATTTGTTTTTTTATCTAATTCACTTATGTCTAAATTTGTTATTTGATTTAATTCCATCTTTATTATGTTATAATATGTTATATTATATAATAATTTAATAAATAAATTTTATTTTTCAATTTTTATTCTTCAGAATCAATGAACGGATTTTCAGGTTTTTTTGATGGTGTCTTTGGCACGAATTCTACTTTAGGTTTTTTCTTAGAATCCACCACGTTTTTAAATTCCTGGGCTGCTTCTTTGTTACTTCTATAGAATTTAATTTTTTCCCAAGTTTCTTTTAATTTTGGAACTGCATTCACGAACCATTGATCTTCTCTCATAATTATTGTATTATGTGATGATACAATTCGAAAAAATAATGGTTTATCAAATTTATAATTTGAAGATAGAGGATCTGATGTAAATTTAGTTCTTTCAGTTTCTATCCATTCTAAGATCTGTTCTTTAGTCATATCTAATGATGGAGGATATAGATATTTACTATACCATTCACGTTTTTCATATGCTACTTTTTGTGTAAATTTAATAGGAAGAAGTTGAATAACAGCATTTCTTCCAAAATTTAAATTAATTTCACGTTTTAAATTTTGATCTTCTGTATGATCTATGATATGATGATCATTTATAAATTCTTCTTGATTATCATATTCTTTAATACTTAATTGAATAAAATCACATCTTTGTAAATTACAGCATTGTAATTGTAATTGAACTTGAACCCAATAATAATAAGGACAAATTCCATCTATTACATTTCCACTTGTTTCTATCTTTCTTGTCATAGGACACTTAATTTCTACCATAGTTCCTAATAATGGTGATCCTCTTTTACCATCTAATGTCATAGAACTACAAATACCATCTGGACTTGCACCAATAAAATCAATTTCAGGATGTCTTAGTAATCCAAATTCTCCTACTTTAACGTTATAAATATGTTCATACAACATTGTTGCAATATGTTCATATTTTTTACCATGATGTACAAATTTATTTTCACTAAATTCTCTACCAAATACTTTCTCATATATAAATGTCTCTAATGTATCATATTTACTTTCACCCATTGCTTGAGCAGCACTTGATGCTGTAATCATGTTATTTCTCATATCAAACCAAGCTTGACTTTTTTGTTCAGGTTGTGGTAAATTTAATAAATAGTTATAATGTGCTTCTAATTTTTCATATGCTTCATCTAATTTTTCTTTTGGTTCTTCTGGTGTATAGATATAAACTGTTTCCATTAATTCTTTTATTCTTGCTTCAATACGTTTAATATCAATTTTAGTATCATAATGTAATTCTAAATTTTGATGACAATATGAAATTAAATCTTGTAAATCATCTTTGTAAAATAAATCATTTTCTATTGTATCATTTTCTTCCAAATATAATTCTATTATACTCCTAATATCGTTAATGTAATCCATTATTTGAATATAAATATATATAGATATATATTTATATAAGAAACTTTATAAATCAATTTTTCTAAACTAGTTAACTTTGTAAATTAGTTAACTGGTACACTTTGTACACAATTATACCTTATAATTAACACTTAAAATAGAACCATTCTTCTCATCATAATCAATTGCTTTTGCAGTTAATTTTTTCTCATACAATGCTTTTTTCATTTCCTTCTCATTAAGATTATTCTTTCTACAAAATTCAATAATTTTCATTTCTCTATGAAAATATGGTAGTTTATTCCAAGGTTTTTTAAACATGTTTTCAACTAGATTATCCATTGCAGTTTTTTTAATTTCCTTTTTATAAGGTTTTTTTACATTTTCATCAATTAATTCAACAGAAAGAGTAGGATGATCTTTTTTAATTGCATTAATTCTAGTATCTATCATATTATTAATAATTCCATTTATATAACTCATTATGATCGTTTACTATTATACTATATTATATGTATATACTCTTATATGTATATAAATCAATTTTATTAAATTTCTGCATGGTGTTCATTACTGTCATCTCTACAAACTGGACACTTGTAATTACAATCAGTTAACCATTTATCAATACAATCTACATGAAAACCATGATCACATTTTAAAATTCTTAGTTTAGAATCTTTTTCAAAAGAATCTAAACAAATAATACATTCTTTATATTTTTCAGCTTCTTCAGATTTTAGTTCAGAATATGTTGCAACTTTTAATTGTTCTAATTGTTTTTCTGTAACTACATTTTTAACATCTACCATTGGTGCAAGAGGAGGTGGCATACCATTCATATAAATATTTACAAAATTTAATAATAAATTTGCTGCAGAGGAATTATAGCCATGAGCAACTGGTTCAAGAGGTGGAAGATCTTCTTCATCATCATCTTCTTCATTATTATCTTCAGTATTTGAATTTGCTACTGGCATATTTAAAAGAAATGCTCCTAAATTTGATAATTGTACATTTGATACTGAGTTATTTGAACCAGGTAAATTAGATTCTGGTAAACTAGATCCAGGTAAACTAGATCCAGGTAAACTAGATATTGGAACATTAACTGTTGGTAAACCCATATAAGGTTGATATGTGTATACTAATGGTTGTGAGTTAAATGCATTAGGATGTGATAATAAGTGCATTGCTAAACTTTCTAGTGCACCTAATGGTTGTTGATGAGTTGAAGGTTGCTGATGAGTTGATGATGTTGTTCCCGTAGCACCATTTGATATACCTTCTAATTGATCTTCTAAATCAATATCTGCATTATTACTAATATAATGTTCTACAATAATTCCAATTTGATAAAAACTATATTGATATTCAGATCTAATATAACTTCTTCTCAAATGAAAAAATTCAACTAATCCAGTTCTAATAGCTTCTGTAGATAAATCATTTTCTTTTAAAAAATCAACAACCCCTTTAGTTATTAATTTAAATTTATTTTGTTTATTTATGTGTTCAATAGATTGTTCTAGTTGAACATAAATTGTTTCAATTAATTCTTGAATAAAATCATCATGTTCATTATTTGATGCATTCATTATTATGGTTATATATAATATATCTTATACTAATATATTTATAATATATAATTTTCAATATTTTTTTATTTTATATATATAAAAAGTATGGATAAGATTAAAAAATTATTTGATAGAAAAATTATAGAATTATCTATGGTTTTATTAGGAATATATGTTGTTTTATATATACTTAAAGTTGATTTACATCTTGTTATAACTGCAATAATATTTTTATGCTATTTCTATTATCTATATATTACAAGAGAAAATGAAAAAAGTTATATATTAACAAGGCGTGAAAAAGAACCATTTGAAAATAAATTACCATCTACAATAAATAATTATGATGATATTGTAAATTTTTTATATTATATAAATGATTTTAAACAATATAATGAACAAGTATATGATAATCTTCTTATAAATATTAATGATTTTTTAAATTCATATGAAGATTATCAATTATTAGAAGAAAATAATAAAAAATTAATGAATGATATTTTATTAGATACAAAATATAAAATATTAGATAATTTATCGTCATTTATATACAGTTTTAATAATAGTCCAAAACTTAGAAATAAATTAAATGATGCAATTAATTTATTAAATAATATATTAAATAGATATTTAAATAAATTAAATATTACAATTCCAGATATTGAACCTGCTAATAATTATTTATAAATACTCTTCTTTCTCCTAAACCTCCAAAACCAAATGATGGAATACGAAGAAAGTTATTAAAAATATACATAGCAACAGATACCATAAAAAATCCAGTACCTAAATACATTATTCTATTATCTTTTAATACTATACTAAGAACATTCATTATTGTTATTCTATTACCATTATATAATGTAGATAAATCAGCAAATGTATCCATCATAGCTTTTAATGATAGTGTTACTAATTTTTGTATATTTAAATTTAATATACCTTCTTGTACATCATCTTTAGGTATATTTGTTGGAATATTTTCCTTAGGTACATTACTTTCTATCGTTGGTTTTTCGTTTGGTGTTTCGTTTGGAGTAGGTGTTTCTATTGGTGAAATAGGTTCATTGGCAGTAGTTAAATTATTAATTTGTTGAATCATTTCAGATGGATTTGAAGAAGGTGTTATTGGTGGAACAAATGGTATCTTTGAAGATTGTTGTCTTGCATTTTTAACTGCATTACTCATTTGATTTTGACTAAATCTTTCTTTTTTAACAGGAGTAATTTTTAAATTTGCATTATTATTTATTTTAGGTTGATTTTGTACTTGTTGATTTCTTGGTTGATTTCTTGGTGATTGATTATTTACTGTTTGAGTTTTTGGTGATTGAATTTTTGGCGTTAGATTTTTTACTGGTTTAGTTTTTACAGTAGGAGTTTTTGGTACTAAATTTGACTTGGATATTGTTTTAGACATAATATTTTTTTTTGATTGTATTTTTGGTTGATTATTAATTTGTTTAGTTTGTTTTTTAATTGGATTAACCTTTTTAGGTGTAGCTGTTTTTTTAGGTGTAGCGGGTTTTTTAGGTGTAGCTATTTTTTTAGGTGTAGCTGTTCTTTTAGTTGTAGCGGGTTTTTTAGGTGTAGCTGTTTTTTTAGGTTGATTTTTTGGAGTAGTCATTTTATTAATTTTAGGTGTAGTTTTATTTTGTTGTGCATTAGAAGATAGTTTATTTTTAACATTTTTTGTAATTGCTTTGGCAATATTAGGAGAAAAATGTTCTTGCATATTCATATAGACTGCATTTGTAATACTATTATTTAAAATATCCGAACTTGAAATATTATATTCACTGCTCATATTAATAAATTATAAAAAAAATATTAGAAAAAATAGTTAATAAAGTAAATAAAAAATTGATTATTAAAATATATAAAATATAATATATATTATATATTATAAAATGTTATATCCAGTTTGTCCTACTTGTGGTCATTTATTAGCAGATATTGAACTAGAATTTACTGAGAAATATAATAATATTGTTGATTCTAAAAGTGATGAAAAAAAGAAAGAAAATGATATTAAAAAATTATTTAATGATGTACATATTAAAAAATATTGTTGTAAAATGAGATTAATATCTTATTTTGATCATATTAAGGTAATTCAATAAACTTCTTAAGTAAACCCCTCAAGTAAACCCCTTAAGTAAACTAAAATTTTGTTAACTGGTAAACTATTTAGAAGAATTATCATAAACAATTTCAATTGTAGGTTTTTTATTTTTATCATCATCATTTCTTTCAGGAGTATCAATTTCTTGAGGCTGATCTATAATTTTTTTATTTAGTATTTTTTTATCATCTTTTATATTATTATCTCTAGAATTCTCAGCAGTAGAACATTTTGATGATGACATTGATGCAATATCACTAACAAAACTATCATTATTAATAATTACTGAAATTATTGATTTTAATTCAGTATTATATTTTTTCCATATACTACATGGTATATTAGGTGAATCGTGTTGTAATATTTCCATTTGGTTCATAATATTGTCTATTATTTTTGCACTAATTTCATTGTTATTAGTTAATTTTTCATACATTAGTATTTTTTCAATTGTATTAATAATTTTACTGTATCCATTTGCTTGTTTAGTATGCATATTAGATAATTTACCTAAGTCAAAATAATTTTGTAATGCCGATAATACAGTTGCAACAAAACATGCAGAACCATTTACAATAGTTAATGTTTGGTTTTGCATACTATAATTAGTAAATATTGTAGTAGTATTAAATATACCCATTAATACAGCAGGAACACCCATGTATTTATTTATATTATCATAATGATGACCTGCATCTTTATGGCATTTATAAAATATTTTACATTTTGAATACCAATATTTGAGTATCAATTTAGTAGAATCATTTAATTTCGTTTTTGTATCAATAAAAATATTATCACTATTACTTGTCATATATTTGTATAATATTATATATTATAATATTAGATAAATATTATTTTAATATATATTATATTATAATTTAAGAATGATATATTATACAAAAATTGAGGATAATCATCTAATAATAAAAATTATTGAGAATAATAATCAATTTTCAATATTTGTAAAAATTCATATAACTAATATAACATTAGATACCTTTAAAAATATATATCATAATCTTCATAAAAATTTATATTATAAGGCATTTTTTAATGATAATATACCTCCACTTACAATTGAATTAAAAGATAATTTTATTATATTTGATAATAATGGTATTCAAATTAGATTACAAAAAAATAGTGAAATTATTGATATGTTTGATAAAATAATAACTAATTTAATGATTGATAATTTAGAATTTGATTCTCCTAAACCAAATAAATTAGAAAAATTTGAAAAATAATAATCTTTCATCAAATCTTAATATACAGTATATAATATATTAACATAGGATGCTAACTAATCGTATAGAAATTGTAAAAAACCAAGGCTTATCTGCTTATCCTCATATGTATGAATCTTCTTTCAAATTTGAAACTTTTAGATCGTTTGATACTTTAGAAAATGGAGCTAAAAATAAAGACGTTTCATTTCAATTAGTTGGTAGAATTCTAACCAAAAGAGAAGCATCAAAAAAATTATATTTTTACAAGGTATTAATTGATGGAAATGATGTTCAAGTATGTTCTAATTTAGGAGATTATGGTTCTACTGATAAAGAATGTCCCGAATTTATTTGGAATAAAGCTACCTATAATGGTGATATTATTGGTATAAAAGGATTTGTTGGAAAGACTGATAAAGGAGAACTAACTATTTTTTCTACTAGTGGTTTAATTCTTACTCCTTGTTTAGAAATCATTCCTAAAGAACATTATGGAGTAGAAGATCCTGAAATTAGATATTCAAAGAGATATCTAGATCTAATTGTTTCCAAAGATGTAAGAACTATATTTAAAACTAGATCTAAAATTATTAAAACTATGAGAAATATTTTTGATGAAGAAGATTTTATGGAAGTAGAAACTCCTATTTTAGGAAATTCATATGGTGGAGCTAATGCAAAACCATTTAAAACTTTTATGAATGATATGAAACAAGATATGTTTATGAGAATTGCACCTGAACTATATCTAAAACAATTAGTTATTGGAGGATTTAATAAAGTTTTTGAGATAGGTAAACAATTTAGAAATGAAAGTTTAGACACCACACATAACGTTGAATTTACAAGTGTTGAAATGTATTGGTCTCCAGCAGACTACAACAATATGCTATTCCTTTGTGAAAAATTAGTTTCTCAAATAGTTTTTAGAGTTTTTGGATCATTTAAGGTTACTTATCAAGGAACTGAATTAGATTTTACTCCTCCATTTAAGAGAATAAATATTTTAGATACTTTAAGAACCAAGACAGGATATGCATTTACTGAACTAGAAACAGAACAAACTAGATTAGACCTCTTAAAAATTTGTACTAAGAATAATATTAAATTTCCTCCACCATATACTACACCAAGAATTTTAGATAAACTAATTGGTGAGTATGTTGAAGTAGATTGTATTCAGCCAACTTTTCTTATGCATCATCCAATTATAATGAGTCCTCTTGCAAAACCTCATCGAACTGATCCAAATCTTTCTGAAAGATTTGAACTTTTTGTGATGCAAAAGGAATTAGCTAATGCTTATACTGAATTAAATAGTCCTTTTATTCAACGTGAAAATTTTGTTAAACAAATGAAAGATAAAACTGGGGGTGATGAAGAGGCACAAATTCCTGATGATAGTTTTGTTAAGGCATTGGAATATGGACTACCACCAACTGGTGGCCTAGGAATTGGTATTGATCGATTAGTTATGTATTTAACTAATCAAACAAGTATAAGAGAGGTGTTATTGTTTAATATTTTGAATGCAGAAAATAAATAGTTAACCAGTTTAGTTTATAGTTAACAGGTGTACATTTTTAGTTTATTTCTTATGTTTACTCTCAGTTGCAGCTTTATTCTTACTTTCTGTAGCTTTAGTTTCTTTCTTCTTTAAAGTTTCATATTTATCAACTAATAAATTATATTTAATTATTATTTGGTTTCTTTCATCTTTTAATTTCTTAATTTCTTCTTTTAATTCACTAATTTCTTCTTTTTGAAAACCAGTTGCTTGAATTACATCTTCTACTTTTTGTTTATAATACATTTCAGCATCTTTAACTTGTACTGACCATGTTTTCTGTTGTGGAGGTAATCCAGTTGCTAAAACTATATATTTATCTGCATTGTCTTTATTAATTAATTTACCACCTAATCTAAATTTTTTTGTAATATTTTTGCCTTCTTTTGTATAAATAAAATATCGAATTTCACTACCTAAGGGTAATTCTTTTAATTGTTCTACATCATTAATTGGTAAATATCCAATTAATTTTTCAGCTTGTTCTTCTTTTGATAATTTATCTTGTAATGTTTTTTTAGGACGAACATAATTATCATTTCCTAATCGATTGCTCATTATATTATTATATATATATAAATTTCTTTTAGATAAAACTAATTTATATTTTCTTTAATTCATCTAATAATTCAGTAAAAACAACTTTAATAGAAGGTTTTGGTTTCTTAGGTTTTTTTACTGGATCTGAGTAAAAAATATAATTTTTTGAATACGATATAGTATAATAATTATTTGAAACTTTTAATAAAAATTTCATGGTGGTATATAAATCATTATTTAAACTATTAATTAAAAATCCACCATATAATAATTTACCATTTAAATCTATGTATTTTATGATTCCTCCTTTTTTCATAGTTTCTAAATTTGAATGAGTTATATATGTAAAATTTTTTAGTTCATTTTTATAAAGTTCATAATGTTCTTTTAAAAAATCATCCTTAGTTTCGAAACTATTCATTTTTAAATTCCGGTATACTTTATATAATATAAGAATAAATTTATATATTTATTTATGAGTAAATTTAATTGGGTTACATCATTTGACGAAAATAATAATTATATAGTTGAACTTGAAAATAAATATAAAAATAGTTGTAAACTTTCAATAAATGAAATTGTTGATGTAAATATTGAAAATAAATCATCGGATATATTTAATTTTAGTGTTGAGAATGAAGCAATTAACCTTAAGATGAAAGAAATTATATTAATATCTGATTTTAAAAAATACGATGATTTAGAATTATTAGAAAAAGAAGCATTAATTATAATATATATTAATCGTTTTCTATTAAAAAATAAATTAAAAGAAGCAGAAAAACAATTCTTTATTAATTTATTTATGTGGATTAAAAATTTATCAGATTATTTTACTGCTAAATTAAATCTGAATATAATGGTTCATTCAAAACGATTTAAAGATGAATATTTAATAAATAGATGTTCTTATAAATTTTGTAATTATAAAGATAATTGTGAATATAATTATACAAAAAATGGTAAGAAATGTAATTTAGATCATTATGTTCATAATATGGTTTTTGCTGATTGTGATAGTCTAATTAGTTATTTAATAAATAATGATTTAGAAAAAGTAGATCATTATAATGAAATGATGAAATGTATTAATACATTAATGTATGTAATAAATCATATGTACAATGAATTAAAAAATAAAGTATTTTACAGTAATTCAAAAAATGCAAATGAATTTCATACTAATAATAATATTACTGAAAAAAAAGTAGCAAATAGATATGATTCACTTGGTGATACAATGACAACTAAAAATTCTAGTTTTCAAAAAAAAGATAAATTTAAAAAGAGATAAAATTATTTATTTATATATTATATAAATAAATCATCTAAGATTCGTCATCTGTTTCAATTGTAGTTTCATAATTTTTATAATTATCTTTTAATTCAGTTAATGAAATACTTGATATTCCATTATCATCATTAAATAATCCATTCAATGCAATATTTTTAGGAATATAAACTGAATTATCTTCTGGTAATAATTTAATATATTCATAAATATTATTTTCAATATCTAGTAAATTATTATCATCAAGTATCTTAAATATTGGATATTTCTTTTCAAATAATTCAGGAATTTCATCAATTTCTTCATTTCCAATTTGTTCTTTCATAATTTTATATATTTTTTTATCAGCATTAAATATATTTTTAAATTCTTCCCATTTTCCTTTATCTAATTTTAATTTATTTTTCTCTGCATCAACCTTAAATTTTTCTTCAATTACTATATTTTCATATTCATGTAAATTTTTATTTAAATTTTCTAAATTATTTAATTCATCATCTTTTAATTTATTTAATTCATCTATTCTTTGTTTTAATTCATCTATATTTACAATTGATTCTTCACTAGTAATTATTATTTCAGTATTAATTGGAGGTAATTTAACATTGATATCTGATGAATTATTTAACTGAACTGATGGATTTGTTTGTACTGGTTGATTTGTTTGTAATTCATTTGATTTATATATTAATTCAAATGGTAAATTAGAATACTCAGAACTAATAATATTATTATTTTCTAATCGAGTAAAGAAAATTTTCTGATTATTCATATTATATATACTAGTAATAGTACCATCATTAAATTCTTTTACTGAACAATTTAAATTATTATTTGATAATTTAAATAAATGCACTAGTGCACTATTCAAATTATTATAAATATTAAATAATTTTTGATTAATTTCAAGTATATAATACATAATTTATATATAAATAATCTTTTATATTATATAAATGAATAATAATAAAACAAGTATGAATAATAATAATTCACCAAAAGATAAAAATAAAATTATTACAATAAATCATTATCATTATAATAATCCAAATAATTCTAATAATTCAAAAAAAAATAATAATCGATCTAGAAATAATCGATCTAGAAATAACAATAGAGGAAGAAAACCAAAAATTGAAGAAACAAAAAATAATCTAGATAATTCTGAGAATTTAAAAAATTCTAAAATTAATAATCCATTTAATTATACAACTAAACCACTATTTCCTCAATTTCCTCCACTACCATCAAGTTCATTATCTAATATTAATCCACAAATATCTAATTCTCAAAAATCTCATCTTATTATTAGATCAACTACAAATCCATCTAATATGCGGATAATTCCATTTAATCAAACTTCTTCTGATTTATCTTCATCTGCATCTTCATCTTTATTTTTAAACAATAATTTTTTAAGTGGATTATTTCCTAAAGAAAAAAAAGAAGAAATTAAAGATCAAATTTTAGATATTCCAGTTTTAAAATTAAATTCTAATGAAGAATTAGTAGAGTTAAATGATATTAAAAATTTAGATGATTTGATTAAACTTGGTTCAGAATATGATCCAACAGATAAACGTAGATATCCAATTGATATGAACAAATTAAAAAATATAATAGAATCATTAAAAGATTTAAAAAATGTAATTGGAATGGATAGTGTTAAAAAAAATATATTCGAACAATTATTATACATCCTTCAAGAATTAAATGATACAAATATGATGCATACAGTGATTGAAGGTCCTCCGGGTGTTGGAAAAACATTATTAGGAAAAATAATAGCAAAAATATATTTTAAATTAAACTTTTTAAAAAAATCAGATAAAAATAAAGATGAAGATGAAATAAATGATATTACAAATCAATTAATGGCAGTATTAAATCCTGCAATGAGTCCAATTAAAAAGAAAAATGAAAAAAAAGATGATTTTAAATTTAAAGTAGTAAAGCGTAGTGATTTAGTTGGACAGTATGTTGGATCAACTGCAATTAAAACACAAAAAGTAATTGATGAAGCAGAAGGAGGAATTTTATTTATTGATGAAGTATATGCATTAGGATCTGGATCAGAACGTGGTGATTCATTTGCAAAAGAATGCATAGATACACTAAATCAAAATTTATCAGAAAATAGTGATAAATTTATTTGTATTATTGCTGGATATCCTGCAGAGATTGAAAAATGTTTCTTTTCACAAAATGAAGGATTAAGAAGACGATTTCCATTTAAATATACAATTGAAAAATATGATTCAAAAGAATTAGCAAAAATATTTGAATCAAAGGTTAAAGAAATTAAATGGGATTTTTACAAAGATTTAAAAATTGAACAGGTTGAAAAATTTATAGAAGAAAATAAAAAACATTTTGAACATTTTGGAGGTGATATTGAAAATTTATTATTAAATATTAAAATTAAACACTCTTCTAGAGTATTTGGAAAAGATCCAATTATACGTAAATTAATAACATTAGAAGATATTAAATTAGGATTTGAAGAATATAAAAAAATTAAAAAAGATAAAGAATTACCAGATTATATTAAAAATATGTATGTGTAATTAGTAAATTGTAAACTTGTTAATTGTAATTAGTAAACTGTAAATTTATTTTTTAGTATCTTTTTTTTCATCTTTTTTAGAATTATTTTGTTTATCATTTATATTTCTTTCTTTTTCTCTATTATCTCTAGCATATCTTTTAGGTACTAAATATCTACCAAAAATATCATATCTATCTCCATTATATAAATAATACCTAAATGGTGCATTCCATGAATAATATGATGGATATACAAAATATGAAAATGGATCACCTCTAATATCATAACTCATTAATCGGGTTGATCTAGTAGGTGTCCATAATAAATAAGGATTATAAAAATGTTCTCTTATATCCCATATAAAGTATAAAATTATTAGAATACATAATATAACAATTAAAGCTTGCATATATAATATAACTATATAAAAAAATTGATTATATAAACTTTTAATAAAATAATATAAGAATTCTTATATATTAAAAAGTAATTATGGAATCAAATAATTTAGATGCACTAACAAAAGAATATATAAAGGTTGTAAATGAAATGACAACTTGTATGATGAAAATGAGTGAATTAAAAAATAGAGCTAAAGAATTAGAGAAATTAATCGAAGAACAAAACAAAGAATCAAATGTAAAACAAGTAATTCAATTACAACCAAAGAATCTAGTTAATAATGCACCTAAAATAAATGATTCAGATTCAGAGTCACTATCATCCTTATCTGATTCAGATGATAGTGTAGAAATTATCAAGAATTTATCAGATGATGAATCAACTAAAAAGGTAGAGATTAAAAAAGAAGTAAAAGTTCCAGCTACAAGAGGTCGTGGCAGAGGACGTGGTAGAGGACGTGGTGCAAAGAGTGGCGGTGATGTGTAAAAATTGATTTATATATAATATAAATATATATTATATATATTTATATTTATGGTATTGTTATGTAATGGAAATATAGATATTAAGAAAAAACATAAATTAAACTGTAATAAAAAAAATGAAAATTATAATATAATTTTAAGCGATAATATAAAAATCAAAATAAAAGATTCTAATCATAATGATTTTAAAAATAGTATTGTTGATAATATCACCAATAACGATTTAAATAAATATATCAATAATTTTCAAAAGTAATATTCACTTTTTTATACATATATAAAAAATTGAATATTATTTATAATATAGTAAGTCTATTATCATAGTATATTTACTAAATGAAGTCTAATATTTTTATGAGGTCCCTGAGGCCTTTCCAAATTTTGAATGATAATCCGAGGCCTACGGTAATTAGGTCAACTTCTCCTGTTACTTCTCGAATGTATAGTTCTTTGATGAATTATATGGATGAGATGATTGATAAGAGAAGATTTGCTTGTACTTGTACAGGCAAGATGCATTTGCATCAAGCAATAACATTTGAAGATTCAGGATCAAGAATTTTTCCAATTACTTATGGACAAAATATGATTCGTGATATTGATAAATCAATACATGCAGAACATGATGCAATCATGAGATTGCCTCAACGTTATAGTAGGAAGCTGTTACCAATTAATATTTTTGTAATTAAGACTACCATGGGTGGTGTACCTGGTATGTCAAAGCCATGTGCTCATTGTCTAACACTAATGACAACATTGCCTCAAAAGCTAGGTTATAGGATTGCAAATATTTTTTATACTACTTCTTCTGGTGATATTGAGAAGAAGAAGTTAAGTGAACTAATGAGTGAAGATATGCATGTTTCTAAACTATTTTCTGCTACTGGTTTCAAGGTGAGGCCAATCAGTCCTTGATTTGTTAGTTTATTATTTATTTATAATATTTAAAATGTGATTAATATTTATTAATTCAGATGATCCATTAATAATTTTATCATAACTTCTACACATTTCCATAAATATTTTTGCTTTATCATTATCATCAATATCATTATTTGATAATAATTCTTTTTTTAATACATTATATAATTCTTCAAATGAATATCCTTCATTTATAAGATAATTAGTATACTCAATAGTATCTAATTTATCATTATAAATTATTTCATTTATATCTATTTTAACAGTATCATCAAAATATTTTATATATATTTTATCATCAACTTTATTATTTCTATTCAAAAATATTAATTTTTGTAAATTATTTATAGATCTTCTTAAATCGTCTTTTATTATATTAGATATATTTTCTTCATCAATTATAATATTTTCTTTTTTAATAATTTTCATTAATATATCTTTGATTTCATTTGATTTCATTGTTTTAAATCTAAAAATAGCACATCTTGATAATAATGGAGTTATAATTTTATTAATATAATTACAAATTAAGATGAAACGAGTATTTATTGAATATTTTTCGATTATTCTTCTTAAAGCAAATTGTGAATCATTCGTCATAGCATCAGCTTCATCTAAAATTATAACTTTAAAATCAGTATCTGCTGCTTTTTGAGAAAATGTTTTTATTTTTTCTCTAACTACTCTAATACCTCGTTCATCAGATGCATTTAATTCTAAAACATTATCATTATATGAATCTTTATACAATTGTTTACAAATTGCAATAGCAGTTGATGTTTTACCAGTACCAGCACTTCCATAGAAAACCATATGAGGAATATTACGATTATTAACCATATCAATAAAAATATTTTTAATATCTTCTTGATTTTTAATATCATCTAATTTTGAAGGTCTATATTTTTCAATTAATGGAATTTGACGATTCATAATATAAAATTATTGAAATATATTTATATCGTTAATATATTAATAATTCTATATATTTATAAATCAATTTTTACATAAATTTAAATTTATAGTAGCTAAACAATTAGTACTCAACGAGAATATTATAAAAATATTGAAAATCAAATATCCTACTAATAAATCTATATATGGACTATATAAAAATGTTTAAATTACTATCATTAAATTTAGTAACCTCGTCTAAGATTAATTGTTTTAATGAAGCTTGTGGTATTTGTAAAGAAGATAATAATAACTATTGCATTAATTGTGCATCATCCGGTAATACTAATTGTAATGTTGTAATTGGTGAATGTGGGCATGCATATCATGAGCATTGTCTAACTGAATGGTTTAAATTAAGACATGTATGTCCTCTAGATAATAAAGTATGGCATGCTAAATTAAAAAAGTAAAAACATTTGTTTAATATTTGCTATATTTGTAATACGAGCAGCTATTTGATTTAAATTATCTGGCTTTGTTGAAATCCAATTACTATTTACTGCTAATTGTCTAATTTCTTCTTTTAAATCAGTAATATTAACTGCTAAATGTGGAGGTTGATGAACAGTAATTATATTTTTACCTTCTTGTAAACTAGATATTGAACTATCTTTATCTGGTGTACCATATTTAATTCTCATATTTAATTTATCAAATGTTTTTATATCAAAATTATTTAATTTTTGTAATATATCTTGTGCTTCCTGTGCTACATTACCTGTTTTTTGTGTTGTTTCTAATGTTATATGTGGTATCCAATCAAGTGTATATATATTAATTGCAAATTCAAATATACCATTTGAATATTTTTCTGCAATTTTTTGTCCTGTTATTGAATCATTAATATCTTTTTTTATCCAAGTTCCACCTTGTAAAGTTTTTAAATAATTTATTATTTCATTAATAAAATTTGTATGTGCAAATTTATCTACTGGTTCAATTTTATAAGTTAATACAATTTTTTTTGATCCTGGTGATATAGGTGCTATTAATGGGGGTAAAATTTCTAATTTTTCAGGATCAAATACTAAATTTATCATATAAATACTATATAATCTACCAATTTCATTTCTTATTTTTTCTATATTATTACCAATTAAATTATCATATGTATTTTGACTATTAAATAAAATCATTCCTAATGACATATGTAATACTTCATTTGATTTTAATTGTGGACTAAATTTTGATATTATTTTATCACCATATGAAGATTTATCTACATAACCTCCAAAAAATAAATTATCTACTTTTGTTCCTATAGGTAATCCAAATGGATTATTTGCTGTTATTGGTATTGGTATTGCCATCTAATATATATATATATATATATAAAAATTGAAATAAAATAATAATAAACTAAATTTAATTAAATCATTGTAAATTAATCATATATATAATATGACTACAGCATTTGAGTATTGTTTACCAAATAAAGCTTTAAGCTATGATGAACAATATATTTTAAAACAAAAGAAAGCATCTGCATTATTTATTTCAGATGCTATTATTGGACATCATTCGATTCCAATTAATTATCGTAACAAATTACGATTTACAATTGGTTATAACGAAGATTATTCACAAATTGTAATCGGATATAACAATCCAAAAGTAAAACCATCAATTATTTATTCTGCAAAAGATCAAATACATCTTAGCACTAAAATGATTAAATTAATTTCAGAATTTGAAACTTACTTACAAGATAAGCTAAAACATTTTCCTTATGATAAGAAATTACTTGAATCTACTTTTATCAATCTATTTGGTAACATTACTATTAGAACATCATATAATATTAATGAAACGATGGTATATATTTCAATTGATCGTATTACTAATCGTGAAATATTATCTGATTTAATCAAGATATATTCAGACTTGTATAGTGCTTTTCGTGATCAAATTACATCATTTTATATTATAGATAAGGATAATGGAATTGAAAAGATATTATTATTTGGAAAACCATACATATATGAAAAATTAAATGACTTAACAACTAGTACTGGATATAATTTTAGAATTAGTAATACCTCATTCTTTCAAACAAATACTTATATGACTGATATTATGTATTCTAGAGTAAAACAATTAATGGAAAAATATTCAACTGATAGTGATGTATTATTCGATTTATGTTGTGGTACTGGAACTATTGGACTATTTTGTTCATCATTATGTAAGAAAGTAATTGGGATTGATATATGTTCATCATCTATCGAAGATGCCAAAGTAAATGCAAAAATTAATTCCATTAAGAATTGTGAATTTATTTGTGATCGTATTGAAAATGTATTTGATAGTTTACTGGATACTTATAAACCACTCAATAAATTTATTATTATTGATCCACCTCGTAGTGGATTACATGGTTCTATGCCAGAATTAATTAATAATAGTGGGTGTAATTATGTTATATATATATCATGTAATCAAGAAACTATGATGAGAGATATTAAATTAATGAATAACTACAAGATTATTGAACGAGATTTATATGATATGTATCCATTTACTGATCATTATGAAGTATCGTGTATTTTAGAGAGAATTAAAATAGAAAAAATAGATAAACCATTTTTGCATATCAGAGGAATGTTTGCAGAAAATTATTTTGATCAAATTAAAGGAGAAATTGAATGGATACAAGATTATTTTACTGTTGTAAATAATGGAGTAGAAACTAAAGTAAGAGAGAGAAGACTGACTAATTTACAAAGTACTGCTACAAAAATGATTGAATATAGTGGGAAATCAATGAATCCAACACCATTTACAAAGACAGTCAAGTATGTAAAGGATATAATAGAGGATCATTTTAAGATTTATTTCGATTCATGTTTAATTAATTATTATGTAAATCAAGAAGATTATATGAGATTTCATAAAGATGATGTAGGAGTTACTAAAAGTCCAAATATTATTACAGTATCTTTTGGTGAAACTAGAATTTTTCAAGTAAGACTTCGTAAAGACAAAGAAATTAAATATACATATGAATTACAAAATGGTGATGTATTTATGATGCATAGTGATTGTCAAGAAAATTTTGATCATTCAATACCTCCAGTTTCAAGTGGAGAAACAAAAGGAGGTAGAATATCATTAACATTTAGAGTTCTAAATTCTTAAAAAATTGATTTATTTATTGTATAAAGACAATCTAATTATATATATATTAATTAAAAGAATGGTAAAAAATACTAAAGGAGGATCGTCTCATAAAAAGGTAGCACGTAAGAAGGAAGATAGTAATAAAATTATAAAGGTTAACTTGGATGTTAATTTTGCAAAGCAAAATATGTTAGTCTTTATTGAAAAAAATGTAGGAAATTGTTTTACAGGTAAATTAGTTCATTATGCTGGTACAATGGATTATGGAGGTGAATTAAAAATTATGCATCAAAGAGGAAATAGAGGAAAATCTAATTTTGATCATTCACATTCAAAAATTGCTTTAATTTCATTAATTACTGGTATTAGTTTAGCTACTAAATGTATTGGAATTGTAGAAGAATTTATAGAAATTGATCATTTAGATGCATATTTAACTAATAATTTAATTACTCAAGAAGTATATGATAATATAAATATGAAGTTTTCATTTTCATCAGATACTAAAGAAACTCAAGAAGATATGGGATTTATATTTGATAGATCAAGAGAAGATGAAGATGCAGAATCAACTAAAAATGTAGAAATTAAAACTAAAAAAAAAGATAATAGTGTTGTAGTTGCTAGTGAAAAGAAAGAATTAAATATTGAGGAAATATAATTATTTTATAAAGTGAGTATAGATTTAATAAATTTATTATAATTTAAAAATATGAATAATTATTTAATTATTGGGATTGTAATTAGTATTATATGTTTATTAATATTTAATAGTGATATATTAAAATTTGATTTTTTAAATTATGAAATAAGGAAAAAAACAAAAGGAAAAAAAAATTCAGAATCATTTTTAGATTATGATTCTGATTCTCAAACAGAAAATTC